>PVML01017313.1_pt1 | contig 284643 bp, 294 predicted proteins | sample 1853371 | NCBI WGS metagenome assembly PVML01 (sample SAMN08533508, study PRJNA380276) | Human gut metagenome, whole genome shotgun sequencing project. | isolation source: participant 1, chromium library | host: Homo sapiens | collected 2017
TATCTAAATTACTAGCATCTGCAGCAGGAACAGTAAAACCATTGAACATTTCGTCTATTTTTTCTACAGCTGTTAACCATTTGCCAATCTCAGTATATTCAGTACTAGATACAGTGCTAGTTCTATAAGCTGTCAAAGCCTTTTTATAAGTAGCAATTGTTCTGATAATGTCTTGATCTGTTAAATCATCTGTAGCATTTTCAGCATTATTGTCTATAGTGATTGTAGTTCCACCATCCATCATGATGTCAGCAAATACATTCTCGCCCATAGCATCTTTAATTCTTACATACAAATCACGACCACATTCTTTTGAATCTTTAACTCCTTCAGCGCAAACACCTGCAGGTTCATCCGCAGCCAACACTGGAGCAGCATTGCTCAAAACCATAGCCAAAGACATACCAACGGTAGCAGCAGTCTTAACGGCCTTACTTGAATATTTATTCATATAAATAAATCTCCTCTCTCTTTCTCTTTCCCTATTGGAATTAACTTATTTTAGGACACTTTTATGTCTATTGTTTGTGCATGACTGAAGAAGTAGAGATTTTTGTGTTTTCGAACATGAAAATTAATATTATAACTGCACCTAGTTACACAAAATGAAAAATCAAACTCATTGGCGGTTTTCACAAAATAAAAATCAATATAAATGAAATAAACATCATTTCTCCTTGTAAATCATCAACCCTATATGATAAATTAAACCCATAACCCCAGAGGAGGAATTAATAACATGTCTGTTTATCAAAGGGATAATAAATTTTACTACAAAGGGAAATACACACTACCCGACGGCAGAAGTGTATTCTACAATCGATTAGCCAAGGGATGCACCTGTCTGGAAGATGCACGCATACTTGAAAAAAATTTCATAATGAAAAAAGAACTGGAACGCTACGAGGTAAGAACGGGCAGCACAGTAACATTCGGCAAGCTCTGCGAAATTTATTTTGAAGACCGCCGCAACGTGCGCAAAAGCACAACCATTCAAAATGATAAATTTGGATTAACAAAACTCGTTCGTCTCCGTCCAGTATGTTTGTGTGATATAAAACCTGCAACCATACAAGTCATCCTTGACGAAATGGAGAAAAACGGCGCCAGTACTTCATATGTAAATAAAATCAGAAGCCTTGCCCATAAAATACTCGCTTACGCTGTACGAGAAGACCTGCTTGAAAGCAACCCGGTAGATAAGGTCGCTAAACTGGTAAGACCCGATGAGCTCGAGGAGGAAATCCATTTCTGGACCTACGACGAATTTTCGGCATTCATAGAAAACGTAGATCAGAACAAACACAACCGCTATTATTGCTTCTATAATTTCCAATACTTCATGGGCTGCCGAAAAGGGGAAAGTCTTGCCTTGAACTGGAACGATATCAACTTTGATAATAATACCGTCAAAATTAATAAGACAATCGCCCAGCAATTAAAAGGTATTCCTTATAAACTTACACCCCCTAAAACCAAAAACAGCATCAGGACGATAAAAATGCCGGACATGCTGATCAAAATCATGCGAGACCGTTATGCCAGAGTTTCCCAAGAAGAAAATTTCTCCCGTACCAATTTTGTATTTGGTGATGAACAGCCGTTAGGAATTAAATATATCGGCGTGTTATTCAAACAATACGCTGAATTTGCTGGTGTTCCGGTAATCCGCATCCATGATCTGAGACATTCCCACGCCTCATTTCTGATTAATAAAGGTGCCAACATTAAAGCCATAGCCTCACGGTTAGGTGATAATGTAGAAACCGTTCTTGGTGTTTATACGCATCTCTTCTTTGAAACCGAAGATGAATTAGTAAAAATTATTAATGAAAACTGTTATTAATTCACGCTAATCTTACATCTGTGCATATACCATAAGATGTATTATAATGGATTCAAGCGGAGGGGATGAGTTAAAATGAAAAATATAAATATTGATGGTCTCCGTTATCGGGTATATCCAGATACTTTTCGTAAGGCAGAAAAGATTGTGAAAAGCAACGCCATTGATATCATCAGTGTTGAAGGACTCGATGATAATCTGATTATGATCTGTGCTGAAGTACAGGGCTCATATGACCAGCCATACGATACTAGAATTATCTATGATGGTGATACTGGTTATATGGAAAGAAGCGGCTGCAATTGTGAAGCCTTTCAGAAATACTATGGACCATGCAAACATTGCATCGCTTTAGCACTGCACATCCACCAAAAACAAATTGCTCATGAGCTGGATGTAAGCAATCTTAAATATAAAACTAACAGCCAGCTGATGCATTTAATGAAACAACAAACCCTAAAGAATGCTCAGACTTATTTTGAAGGCGGTGTTGACGGCATAATTGAACTTGAACCATTTTTTCATATCAGTGAACTAAAAGAATGGAGTGTCGAATTCAAAATAGGAACCAAAGATAAAAAATATGTTCTTAAGGATCTTGGCCTTTTAGATCGGCTTGTCAGTAATCTTGAACATTACAGTTACGGAAAGAAACTTGCCTTCATACACTCCAGGACAGCATTTACTAAGACTGGCTTGCTGCTATATGACTTTATTCATGCATATCTTTGTGAAAATGAAGGCTTCAATAAATTGTATAATAGCCGTTATTACAATGATTCACCTACCATCCGTAAAATACCCCTCAGTAGTAATTCATTGATACAATTGCTTGAAATTCTCAAAGATGAAAAGATTCATGTGAATGATGATTTGGCAGATATCAAAGACAGCTTGCCTGTACTATACAGCAAGGTCGATCAAGCAGGACTGAATTGGATTTTAACCTTACCCAAATTGGTATGCATCCGTAATTTTGATCGTGCCTATTTATATCATAATAAAGTATTCTATCGGTTTCCTGACGATTATCCGCGGGATGCTTTAGACCTCTTCGAGCTTACACATACAGGAAAATATGAATATACAATTAGTGAGGAAGATCTGCCTGCATTTTGCTCATCTTTTCTGTCTGCGTTAGAAGCAACAACAATCTGTGAGAAAGCAAGCTCATTAGATAGTTTTCGGCCAGTACCGTGTATTATTCAGTTCTATTTTGATCATGTGGCTGATGAAGCAATCGATATCATTTGCTGTGAACCGTATGCGGTTTATGGAGATTTAAAATGTAATCTTTTTAGTCTATTGGAGAATAAGGATATATTGAACCGCGATGTAATAAAAGAAGGCCAAGCGCTGCATACCTTGCATCAATATTTCCCAGAATGTGGGAATGATTTTGCCTTTATTGCTTGGGAGGATGAGGAATCTATTTATAAATTGATTTCTACAGGGCTGGATCAGCTTCGCCAGCTTGGTGAGGTATATTTAAGCTCATCAATGAGAAGTCTTATCATCACTCGGCCGCCGAAAGTTAATGTTAATGTCAGCTTAAATGTTGGCTTACTGGACATGAAGCTTACTACAAACTTACCGCCGGATGAATTAGAGCAATTACTCAACAGCTATCATCAGCATAAAAAATATTATCGGCTTAAAAATGGTAATTTTATTCAATTAGAGGATTCATCACTTTCCGCATTAGCTGAACTAAGTGAGGGGCTTGAATTAGATACAAAACAGCTCGCGGACGGGCATCTGCAGCTTCCTAAATATCATTCTCTTTATATCAATCAAGTGTTAAAAGATAATGAAGCTGAGATTGAAACCGTTAGAAATTATGATTTTCGGCAGATTATTCGGAATATGCAGAATATCGAAAATAGTGATTATGAAAGCCCCAAGGATCTGAAAACAGAATTGCGCCCTTATCAGAAATTCGGCTATCAATGGCTCAGAACGCTGGCTGATTTAGGCTTTGGTGGTATTTTAGCTGATGATATGGGCTTAGGTAAAACGGTTCAAATTATAGCTTTTTTACTAGCTAAAGTATGTGAGGCAGAAGCTGAAAACAAAATCATTAAAGCTTTAATCGTATGCCCAGCTTCCTTAGTTTATAACTGGGAAAGTGAGATTCAGCGATTTGCGCCATTCTTGTCGGTATGTACAATCGTGGGCACTACAGAACAGCGTAAAGAATTGATCGGCAAACAGGGACAGTATGATATTACGCTGACATCTTATGATTTATTGAAACGTGATTTAGAATCCTATAAAAATTATCAATACGATTACGAAATTATCGATGAAGCACAGAATATTAAAAACTATACCACGCAGGCAGCAAAGGCAGTGAAGAGTATTCAGGCTGATATTCGCTTTGCCTTGACTGGTACACCAATTGAAAATTCATTAAGTGAATTATGGAGCATTTTTGATTATCTGATGCCGAGCTTGCTGGGCAGCTATCAAAAATTCAGAAAGAAATATGAAAATCCAATTATCGCCAATACGGATAATGAAATCAGTAAACGTCTTCAAAAAATGGTCAAACCCTTCATTCTGCGCCGTTTGAAGCGGGATGTTTTAAAAGAATTGCCGGATAAAATCGAGAAAGTTATTCTTTCAAAAATGGAAAATGAACAAGAATGTCTTTATAACGCCAATGCTCAAAAGGTCTTAGCATCACTGGCAGCCAAGAGTGATGATGAGTTTAAAACAAGCCGCATCCAAATCTTAGCTGAATTAACAAAACTCAGACAATTGTGCTGCGACCCATCGCTTATCTATGATGATTATCAAGGTGGTTCGGCAAAATTAGAGGCTTGCATGGAGCTGGTAAACAGTGCGATTGACGCTAATAATAAGATTCTGATTTTCTCACAATTTACTTCCATGCTCGATATTATTAAGGGCAGGCTTGATGAGTTGAAAATTGATGCTTATATGCTGACAGGTTCTACAACAAAGGAAAAGCGGCGTGAATTGGTAGATCGTTTTAATAAAGATCAGACACCGGTATTTTTAATTTCCTTAAAAGCCGGCGGTACTGGTTTAAATTTGACAGCAGCCAGCATCGTCATTCATTATGATCCTTGGTGGAACTTGGCAGCTCAAAATCAGGCCACAGATCGTACTCACCGCATCGGTCAGGAGCAGGTAGTAACTGTATATAAGCTATTAGCAAAAGACACGATTGAAGAAAAGATCGAAAAACTGCAGGAGAAAAAGGCTCAGCTGTCTGATCAGATTATTTCTGAAGGCGGTATTACTCAGGATATAATGAGTAAGAGTGATTTTATGGACTTCTTATCTGTGGTTGAAAAATAATGATGAAAGATAATGAAAATAAAAATATGAAAAGCAAGAAAACAAAATAATTATTTTCAGAAAATGGTTGACATACGATTTTCAAGGGTGTAAACTAACACCATAAAGTTGATGACCAAGAGAGTAAATATTTAAGAATCGCCAGCGAGTCAGGACAGAGTGGAAGCCTGATCGAGGAAGAAATATTGAAGCGCACTTGCGAGATGTCTGTCTGAAATGAGTAGGATGGATCGCTTACCCGGCGTTACAGGAAGAGTGGTTCATGTGCGGAGCATGAATAACTGGAGTGGTACCGCGTTTAATAACGTCTCTGGATTTTATATTCAGAGACGTTTTCTTTTACCATAGGAGGCTAGAATGGAACAGAATAGTAAAAAGCGACGAAATTGTGCTTGATTATTACTATAAATTTATGAATAACAAAAACATCTAAGGGAGGATCAATTCATGAAGAAACTATTAACAATTGCTGCCGCGTGCTTATTAAGCTTTACAATGACGGCATGTTCATCCAATAACGAAGGCGGACAAAGTGCAGCGCCGCAAAATAAATTAGAAGAAATTCAACAAAAAGGGAAATTAGTAATGGCTGTTTCACCAGATTTTCCGCCATTTGAATTCATCGACAATACTAAATCGGGTATTGATCAGTATGTTGGAGCTGATATTGAACTTGGGAAATATATCGCGGAACAGCTTGGCGTTGATTTTGAAATAAAAGCAATGGACTTTACAGCCGTGTTAAGCTCTGTGGATCTTGGCAATGCCGATATCGCTATCAGTGGTTTTGGCTGGCGTGAAGATCGTGAAGAAAGCTTCGAACTATCCCATGGCTTTAATAAAGATGGTGAAGCTTCTTGTCATGGTTTCTTGATTAAAAAAGCGGATGCTGCTAAATATACAACGCTTGCTGATTTAGCGAATGCGACTATTGCTGCACAGGTTTCTTCATTACAGGAAGGTTATACCAAGGAACAGCTGCCGGATGCTAAATTGCAGCAAGTAACATCATTAGATATTGGTGTTATGTCATTGGAAACCGGTAAGGTTGATGCACTTGCATGTACATGTGATCTTGCGAAAGGGTACGCTTCAGCCAATGAAGATTTAGTCAAAGCGGATGCTGAATTTGATATTACTTATGATTCAGAACATGATGGTAATGTCGCGGCTGTTCAGAAAGGGCAGACAGAGCTGTTAGCTAAAATTAATGAAATCATTGATGAGGTTAATGAAAAAGGTCTCTATGATGAATGGAATACGGCAGCGAAAGCCACTGCTAAAGAATTAGGCATTAAATTTGAAGATTAATGAAAGGATTGAAGTCCAATGCAAAATTTAACTTTATTTTCACTCATTACTGAAATATGGAGAGTGTTTTATGAGAATTATCCAATCTTTGTTGATGGTTTGCTGGGAACTTTGCAGCTTGCTGCTATTACCGTTTTATTCGGTACCGTTTTAGGGGCTGTCATCGCCTTAGCTAAAATGTCAAAATGGAAGATTTTAAGGGGTATTGCTAATATTTATGTTGAGGTTATAAGAGGTACGCCAATTCTGGTTCAGCTTTATATTTTTGCCTTCTTTCTGCCGATTGCATTTCCAATTTTAGCGAATGTGAAGGAATACTACATGGTTGTCATTTCGTTGATTATTAACTCCAGTGCCTATGTTTCTGAAATTATTCGTTCCGGTATTCAGGCAGTTGATAAAGGACAGACAGAAGCCGCGAAGAGTCTTGGCATGAGCAATCGCAATATGATGCTGAAAATTATTCTGCCGCAGGCAATTAAAAATATTCTGCCGGCATTGGGAAATGAATTTATTATGATGATTAAAGAAACATCATTGGCATCTGTCTTATTCATCAATGAGTTAATGTATACAAGAACATTGCTGATGTCGACTAAATTCCTTAGCTGGCAGCCGCTGTTCATAATTGCAATCATTTATTTTATCGTAACTTATTCATTATCAAAGGTTGTTGGTTATATGGAAAAGAGGTTGAGTGTCAGTGATTAATCAGGCGTTGATTCAGGTAAAAGACCTGTGTAAGAATTTCGGTGATTTACAAGTTTTAAAAGGCATTAATGAAGAAATTCATAAGGGTGAAGTTGTGTCAATCATTGGTCCATCCGGTTCGGGAAAAAGTACCTTTCTGCGCTGCTTGAACTTACTTGAGGAACCAACCAGCGGCCAAGTTATCTTTGAAGGTGTCGATATAGCAGCGAAAAATCTGAATATCGACAAGCATCGGCAAAAAATCGGCATGGTTTTCCAACATTTCAATGTATTTCCGCATCTTACTGTATTAGAGAATATTACCATAACGCCAACTCTTGAAAAAGGAGTGTCAAAAGCGGAAGCCACGGAAATGGGAATGCGGCTGCTTAAAAAAGTGGGGCTAGAAAGCAAGGCAGATGAATATCCAAGAAAATTATCAGGCGGACAGAAACAGCGTCTTGCCATTGTAAGAGCTATGGCTATGGAACCTGATGTAATGTTATTTGACGAACCAACCAGTGCCCTTGATCCGGAAATGGTTAAAGATGTCTTGGAGGTAATCAAAGATCTGGCGGATAATGGGATGACTATCGTGATTGTTACTCATGAAATGGGCTTTGCCAGAGAAATCAGTGATCGTGTTTTATTCATGGATGACGGGATTATTGCCGAACAGGGGACACCAGAGGATATTTTCAAGAATGCAAAGAATCCAAGAACGATTGAGTTTTTGAGTAAAGTATTATAAGGAGGATTTATGCAGACAACATTTAATTATGATCATTATTATGATTGGCTGGAAATGAGTGAATGTTTAAAACACTTGTTAAAGCAGTATCCAAGCTTAATGCAGCTGGAAAGTATTTGTGTGAGTGAAGAAGGAAAGGATGTTTGGGCAGTTACCCTTACTGATTCAAGCGCTAAAGAAGCAGCTGCCAAACCAGCCTATTATATTGATGGCAATCATCATGCCGGTGAAGTAACCGGTTCAATGGCGGCGATGTATACAGTGGATCTCTTATGTACAAATTATAATAAGGATGAGAAAATTACCGATTTATTAAAAAATTATACTTTTTATATCATTCCAAAGATTTCACCTGATGGTTCAGATGTTTATCTGCACAGTGATCAGCGTCTGCGTTCAGTAAATCGGAATTATCCATTATCAGAATTGGCTGATGGTCTGCATCCTGGCGACATAGACGGTGACGGCGTAATTCGTATGATGCGTGTAAAAACACCTTACGGCGCATGGAAAGTGTCTGAAAAAGATCCGCAGGTAATGACAAAAAGAACACCTTTTGATGTTCAGGGCGATTTCTATAATATTTATCCAGAAGGTGAAATTATTAATTATGATGGCTTGCATATAGAATTAGCCAAAGAAAAATGGGGTTTGGATTTTAACCGCAATTATCCGTTTGGCTGGTTTAGTGAGGTGCGTCAGCCGGGAGCGGGTAAATATCCGTTGAGTAATCCGGAAAATAAAGCAGTAGCTGATTTTGTGTTAGCCCATCCTAATATTGGTTTTGTTTCTACTTTGCATACAACAGGCGGTGTACTTGTTTATCCGCCAGGAACATATCCAGAAGCTAAGGCGTTAAAAAAGGATATGGATTTGTTTAAAAAAGTTGGGAAAATGGCAAAGCAGATCATGGGTTATGAGACTGTAAATATTTTTGATGGTTTTCTGACAGATATTGAAAATTATTCCTCTGGCGCGTTTGATGATTGGTGTTATGAAACACAGGGCATACCGGCTTATACAATCGAATTATGGAATTTATTTGAACGTGCAGGCGCGGATATGAGCTGGCCGCGTAAGGATAAGGATGATGATGTACAGGAAGCTGAATATGCAATGGTTTTAAAGTGGATCAAAGAGAATGTTGGTGAAAGTGCTATTAAGCCTTGGACAGCGTATGATCACCCACAGCTTGGTACTGTGGAAATCGGCGGCTTCGATTATAAATTTATCCATCAAAATCCACCTTGTGATTATTTACTTCAGGAAGTTGAAAAAACTGCAAAGTTCATGCTTGCGAATGCTTATGCTCTGCCAAAACTTAAATTTGAATCAGTAAAAACTGAAAAAATCTGTGACGGCATTTATAAATTGGAGGCAGTGCTTGGCAATACTGGTTACATGCCGACTTATCTTACTGACAGTGCGAAACGGCAGAAAATTGATCAGCCAGTTCATATCGCTTTATCCGGCTGTGAGGTTATTGAGGGAGAAGCGGTACTGATGGTAAATGCGTTAGAGGGTGTATCAGGCGTTAATACTTATTATGGGTATGATGGGATAACAACTCAAAAGCATGCCCCGCAGCTTAAGCGATTCACTTGGATTATAAGCGGTAAACAGAATGATTTAGTAACTTTAACCGCCACTAGTCAAAAGGCAGGAAAAGCTTCCATTCAATGTATTTTATAAAATAAAAAGCATACACTAGAAAGCAAATCAGCTATAGCTTTCCAAGTGTATGTTTTATTTATGCATTCTTATATTTATTATAAGATTTAAACAAATACCCTATTGATAAGATGGCAAAGACGGCCGGCAGCAATTCAAGAATGAAGAGTGAAGCACCATTAATCTGAAGCAATGCAACACCGGCATCCAAAGCCATATGAATTAGAAAAGCAGCTAAGCAGCCAATCAGTGTTTTGCCATCCATGCTTTTTGTCATAATCAGTGTTGTCAACGCACAGTGCAGCAGCATTGCGAATACACGCTCCAATAAAGCGACAATGATTGCCCAAGCGGGGAATGAACTCAGCGTTGTGGTAATGGATGCTACTGAAGCCGGGTCAAGTCCCATTGTTGCTAACGTTCCCTGATTAATCAGAAAAGCATAATAAATATATGAAATATATGTTATCCCCAGCATAATGAAGGCTTCGCAGAAACCATGTCCCCAGCCGGCAACAGCCCCTTCCAGCCAGCCTTTCCGTTTTTTTAGACAGATATTAACAACAAATAATCGTCCTAGTGTTTCAAATAAGGCAGCACTGGCCCCTAGGAAGAGCGCATACAGTGTCATATGCTGAGCAAAAAAAGTGACAACAGAAACATTGGACATTAATACACCCATCAATGGAATCCTCAGGATTATCTGTGAAAAGAAAAAGCCTAAGGCCCCTGCCAAGCCAACCGAAATAATTCGATAGCCCTGTGATTTTAAATACAAAATAGGACCTAAACCTAATAAAAATAATATGATCACCGCAAATAGTAGCGCAAGTATTGTAGTAGTTGATACCATAACGACCTCCTGGTAATTACCCTATAATTGTATTACAAGAAAATTAATTTGCAAGTTTTTATTGACAAACTGTACTAACTGTATTAGTGTATTAATATAAATAGTACAGTTGGTACAGAAAGGAGCAGAAACATGTTCATGTTGAATCCGCAGGATAAAGCGCCGATCTTTGCTCAGTTAAAAAAACAAATCATTGAGTTTATTGGGCTTGGTATCCTGAATCCAAATGATCAGCTTCCGTCAGTACGTTCACTGGCTAATGAACTGGGCATCAATCCCAATACAGTTGCGAAAGCTTATCAGGAATTGGAACTGCAAGGCTATGTTTACACCGTTGCAGGAAAAGGATGTTTTGTCAGTCAAGTGAATATCGAAGCTGACATTCAGGGAAATAAAATTAAAGAATTTAAGCAAGTCGTTATGGATTGCCATAAATTCAATATTGAAAAGGAACTTTTAATATCAAGTATAGAATCAATCTATGAAGGGGGTATGAAGCATGCTGAAAATTGAAAATGTAACTAAAAAGCTCGGTACCCAGGTGGTTCTTGATAACTGCAGCTTGGAAATAAAAGATGGTTCAGTGTTTGGTTTGATCGGTCCCAATGGTGCTGGTAAATCAACGCTGCTGAGATGTATTGCGGATATTTATAAGTGTGACAGCGGTACAATCACTGTGGATGGTGAATCAATCGTTGAAAATGAATATCAAAAACAGAATCTATTGCTGATGTCGGATGATCCTTATTATCACTACAATGCGACACTGGCCCAGATGGTTGAGTTTTATAAAGTATTTTATCCTCAATTTGATGATGAAATTTATCGGAAATATCTTAATATATTCAAACTAAATGAAAATAAAGTCATGAATAATTTTTCAAAAGGAATGAAGCGTCAGGCATTTATTTTAATCGCATTGGCAATCTCACCAAAGCTGCTGCTGTTAGATGAAAGCTTTGACGGTTTAGATCCGATGATGCGGCTGTTATTCAAAAGGGCAATCAGCGAATGCATCGAGAAAAAGAATATGACAATCATAATCTCTTCGCATAACCTTCGTGAGCTTGAAGATATCTGTGATTCATTTGGTATTCTTGATGATCATAAGATAACAACTTCTGGTATGTTGGACGAAACAAAAGAAAACATTCATAAGATTCAGCTTGCCTTCAGTATTGAAAAACAAAGATCAGATTTCAGTGATCTGGATATTCTTCATTATTCTCAGACATCAAGAGTAATTACTATGGTTGTTAAGGGAGATTTGAATAAAATTGAGGGAATTATCAACGCTCAGCAGCCGCTGATGATGGATGTATTGAATGTTAATCTTGAAGAAATCTTTATTTATGAAATGGAAAAGAAGGGGGTATTTGAAAATGTATAAAACAGTTACTAATTATTACCTTTCAATCCTAAAAAGACAGAAAAAATTATTATTCTTATACACCGTAATCGGTTTTGTGGCATTTCCGATGGTTGCTTTAATCAGTACCAATTATGACGGCGGCCGAGGTATTTATGAATACAGTATATTGATGTATGCAATCTTTATGGGTGCCTGTGCATTGATTATGCCAATTGTGATTAATAAATTCATGCTCAATAAACGAAGTGTGGATACTTATTTTTCACTGCCAATCAGCCGAAAGCATTTATTTGATGTCCATTTCTTTGCAGGCTTAACATGTATCTATGTGCCTTTGATATTGAACTACCTAATTGGCATATTGCTTTTAACCTTTAGATATGGATTCTATTCATTCACTTTGCATAGCTTATTAGGTTTATTCGGGATTATCATTATTACCATGGCAATTTATTCAATCAATACATTGATTGTCACAAAGGCTAATAACATGATCGATTCAGCAATCTTGATTGCCGCTTATGTCGTTCTGCCTTTCATGCTGTATGTCTGCTCGATGTCCTTTGTAAATCAATTTACGGTAGGTTTTACAGACAGCATGTTTGATTTTGGCATCATGCTTAATTTCTTATCACCGTTTACGATTTTAAATGATTTTGTTTCTTCTTTTAATGATTTCATCCGCACATATACTACTGCCTTAGAATATAATTTGCTGTGGATTGCCTATGAAGCTTTAATTATTGTTGGTTTTTATTTCTGGGCAGTGAATGTATTTAAAAAACGCAAGGGTGAGGACAGTGAGCAGGTTTCTAATGATTTCTTCACATATCCATTGGTTGTTAACTTATCCAGCGTGCTGCTTCTGTCAATGTATATTATAGATATAACAGATATTATTCTTACGATTACGATTGTGGTGATTACCTTTATTCTTTATCTGATTATGCATTTTATATCAAGAAGATCAATGAAAGTCACGCCGCAATTAATTATTAAATATTTCGTGATTTTAGCGGCATTTAATGTTTTTGCTTTTGCAGCCAAGGAAACATATTTCTTCGGCATTAATCTTCAGACACCTAATGTTGATCAATTTACGAAGTTGGAAGTCAGTTATTACGATTATGATAATGATTGGAATGGCAAAGATAATGAATATGAAGCGGTCATATTGCTTAGTAATATGAATAAAGATGAAGAAAAGTTTGTAAATGATATTTTGGATCTGCAAAAAGTTGCTGCTGAGGAAAAAAAGAATCATATTGGAAATTCTTATTATTACGTAGAAGATTCAATTTATCTCAGAGTTGCATTCAAAGTGAATGATGATGATTATGATCATTATTATCGATTCAATCTGCCTAGAGAAGATTATGGCGATTTGCTGGAAAGTAAATGCTTCAAGGTGATGAATTATGGTTACGACACGGAAATTGTTGATTAAGGGACTAGCAGTTCTTTTATTAGTCAGCGGCTGCAGTAAACATGATGAAATCTGGACGGTAAATGCGTCGCAGCTGTCACACGCTTTAAGTGAATTAAATCAAACTGAAGAGAATGTTGAAGAATTGATTCCTTTTGAATGGGATGAAGCATACAGTTTTACACCTTATCTTCAAAAGGAGTTCATCTATGATATTATTGGTTATAAATGGGATAATATCAAGGAATCTACTAGTGAGGATATGATACAGGTAGTGTTTATGTATCAGGGAAAGGTTGTTTGCCATATCTTTGGCAGAGTTGAAAAATTAGGCTTTGTGATTGATTTTGGTGATTATAATGGCAATGATTATGTTAAAATTACCAAAGATGAGAGCGCTAGACTTCACTTTGAATGTGAAGGGGATAAAAAAGTATTACGTTATAATTAATCATAGGGAAGAGTTATAAAAGATTCTGTCAGGTTTGGCAGAATCTTTTTTGACGCAAACTTGTTACTTAAATTAAAAAGCTCCGGTTGGAGCTTTTAGATTTTACTTTTATTATCGCTGTCTGCACAATCTGTTTAATACCTCGCATAGCTGCTTAATATCAATGGGTTTGCCGATATGGGCATTCATTCCGGCAGCCATAACGGTGGCGACATCTTCAGCAAAGGCATTAGCGGTAGTTGCTATGATAGGTATAAATTCAGCATCAGGGCGGCCGCATGCACGGATATGTTTTGTAGCCTCACAGCCATTCATAATCGGCATTTGGACATCCATTAAAATCGCATCATAATAGTAAGGCTCCATCTGCATAAATTTTTCGACAGCTTCCTTACCATTTGGCACCCCTTCAACATCGGCACCATTCATGCTCAGTAAGGTTGTGGCAATTTCCATATTCAATTCATTATCTTCAGCCAATAATAAACGCTTGCCTTTTAAAGAATTTTGCTCAGTATCTGCTTTGGCGGTACTTCTGCCAAATGCTCCATGTGTGACATTTACAAGAACATTATATATCGATGACTGAAACATCGGCTTGGCTATAAATGCATTAACACCCATTGAGCGTGCTTCTTCTTCAATATCTGACCAATCGTAGGCGGATATGATAATAATAGGTGTATCAGGACCAATTTTCTCGCGTATCTGCCGTACTGTTTCTAAACCATCCATCTCCGGCATTTTCCAGTCAATAAAACAGATGTCAAAGCTGTTTCCATTATTCTGTGCCAGTACCACACTTTCGACAGCTTCTTTACCGCTGAGCACCCATTCAGCATTGATTTTCATTTTCTTAAGCAATAAAACAGTATGCTCGCAAATATCACGCTCATCATCAACTACCAGCACTTTCAGCGATTCTAAGACATATTCCTGTAATGGCTGTAAATCAACATTACTTTGTTCAAACGGTAATTCAACCGTGAAGGCAGTACCTTCATTGGGTTTACTCTTAACCTTAATATGACCGCCCATCAAGGAGACTAAATTTTGCGTTATTGACATACCAAGCCCAGTACCGCCATATTTGCCTGCAATTGAAGCATTAGCCTGTTCAAAAGGGGTGTAAAGATTCTTTAAACCTTGTTCATCCATGCCGATACCGGTATCTGATACAATAAATCGCAGCCACACTTTTTTGCCGCGCAGTGGCAGCTGACTGACTTCTAAGCTGACTTTCCCGCCGCTTTGAGTGAATTTTATAGCATTAGAAGTTAAATTAAATAAAATCTGATTCAGCCGCAATGGATCACCTAGGTAAGTTGTATGATCTGTAAAGCCCAACGTTTTTTCAGTGAATTCAAGCCCCTTATTGGCTGCCTGCGGATAAATGACAGAAACAAAGTTATTTAAAAATTGATAAAGTTCAAACGGTTCAGTATTAATTTTCATATGATTGCTTTCAATACGGGACATATCCAGAACATCATTAATCAGCATCAACAGATGTTTGGAAGCATAACTGATTTTTGCCAGGCAATCTTCAACGCGGCCGCGGTCTTCAATCGAAGCTGCAGCTATTGTTGTCATACCAATAATTGCATTCATAGGTGTACGAATTTCATGACTCATGCGTGAAAGGAAGTCTTTCTTTGCATTATTAGCCTTTTGCGCACTGATCAGCGCATCCATAAGCGCTTGGTTAGCACGTTTTTCCTCGGTATGATCAGTAAGTGTCATAATGTATTTTGCATTCTCATCTTCACCCACCTGATAACAACGAAGCTGCAGCCAGCGTGGTTCAATTTTTTGTGGATTATAAAACTCAATTGCACTGTCCCATGAACCGTCGTTCTTAATTGACATCGTATTTCTTAATTCTTCAGCCGTTTCTTTGCTCATGTAATTATATATCAATGAGCGGTCAGCCAGCAGCTGGTCAGCTTGAATGCCGATGACTTTCTCTGTATTGCTTGATACAAAATCACAATCCTCTCTTTCCTTAGAAAAGATTAGAAATGATTCATCGATTGTTTCAGCCAGTACTTCAAATTGATTGTTTTTCTGATAGAGGCGCTGACTCATTTTTCTGATCAATGACTGAAAGTAAAATAAACCAACTGCCGTAGCGGCAATTATAATACATGACCAGATTACTGTCATCTTATTGATTTGATTTGCGGAAGTGAAAATACTTTGCTGCGTACTGCGGACATAGGTTAATATTCGGGTCGCATCAGCATCAAAGGTGTCATAGAGCGGATAAAGATAAGTTTTTTCATATTCAGCTATTTCATTTGTTGATGAACTGGTAAGCTTAGAGAATGCTAAAAATTGATGATGAGCATTTTTGAGCTCTTCATAAGTATCGCTTAAAGCCCGGATATCTTCATCCGGGCCTAGGTATAATTCAGCTATTTCATTAAGCAGCTTTTCCATATCGATATAAATATCTTCCAAGGCTTCGCTTACAAGAACGATATCATCAGGCTGATTATATGACTGCAGACGTTCGGTGCGAATCCGCATTAATGCGAGATCAGTTTTAACATCACTGATATCACCGTTTACGGTAAAAGGGTGCTCAGTCAGCAATGTTATTTGAGAAGCCAAACTGTTTGTGCTGAAGAGCGTTACAACTAGAAATAATAGTAACAAAGCAAGTAAAGAGATTGTTCCTGCAAGAGTAACCTTATTAATCGTTGTATTATTCTGTTTTATTTCAACCTTTTTCATATTTCCTCCGGCCCTTAATAGAAAGGTCCAACCTTGGTCTTTAATTTATGAGAATATCATTTGTAAGCAGAAATAGGCGTTACGAGAATTAAATGATAAATATACGCATATCAACTATAGCAAAGTAATATGGAAAGAACAATATCCAAAGAGCTAAAAGATATGTAATTTATATGAATTAAGACAGAAAAAACTATTTTAGGAAATTATATTTGTTAATTTATTTAATTTGGTCATATCCTTACATAAATAGTGTGATATTTGGTACTATACTGTAAGCATAAAAAGGAGGATATTATATGGATTGGCAAAAATATTTTACATTAAAAACGTTAGACCGCGGCCTGGCATATTATGAGAATGGGAATGTCTTAGAACTCATGCAGACATCACATGGTTATGAAGCTGTTGTTCAAAGTGACAGCGGCAATGAGTATGAGGTTAATATTGAAATTGAGAATGATGAGCTGATCATGAATTGTGATTGTATTTATGGTCAGGAGATGGGTTATTGTAAGCATATGGCAGCGGTCTTATATGCTGTGGAAGAAGGTGCTGAAATGATCCAGCAGCATGATTTAAGTAAACTGATTAATCGTTTATCAACACAAAAGCTAAGAGAAATACTGCTTTCTGTTTCAGATCAGCGGGCTGTAAAATATAAGCTGCAGCTCTTGGCCGAAAATGATCCGCAGACTGTTTTAAAACAGCGGTTAAATCAAATCATCAGAAAGTATTCTATAGCTATTGATGAATTGGAGAGCAGAGATTATTACAATTTCAGTGAGGAAGTCTTGGCTTTATTGGAACAAGATATATATGAAATTGATGACAGTCAGTGGGAATGCAAAGCTGAATGTGTGCGTTATGTATTAGATGCAATGCATCGCTTGAATCTTGATGAAGAGCTGGATGATATGTGGATGATTTTTAATACATGCTATGAAATGCTGGGAGCGATTCTGATGAAGGATGAAAGCAGGCTTGGTTGGATGAAAAAGAAACTGAATCCCATATACTATCATGAAATGCTGGCAACAATCGAATTAGGTGTATAAGTTTAGAAATATTATTTTGCTGAGGAAAAATGGTAATGTAAATTTAACGATAATAAAAGCTTCTGTTTCGTAAAGTATTTGAAAACGCTTTGATTACCTGTTATGATTAACTAAAGGTAACTGAAGGTGTGGTGGATATATGTTAACGAATAGACAGCGGCAGATTATGAAATATCTCAATGAAGAAGATTATACAACTGCTTCATATATTGCCGGCAGAATTAATGTGTCAGATAGGACAATCCGTTCAGAAATGAAAATTCTTGCGGAGGAGTTATATAAAGAGGGAATCGAATTAGTTTCGAAGCCTAAGTATGGTTATCAGCTTCATGTTTTGAATCGTGAACAATATAATGCGCTGGTGGCAGAAGATGATGCTGAAGAAGCTGTACAGCCGGTAACACCTCAGCAGCGTGTTCAATTCATCCTTGAATATTTGCTTGCGCATGATGATTATGTAAAAATTGAAGAGCTTTGTGATTTGCTTTATACGAGTCAAAGCACTATTTCTCAAGATTTGAAAACTGTTCGTGAGATATTGGAAAAGAATAATTTAAAATTGATTCAGCGTCCTTATTATGGAATGAAAATCGAGGGCAGTGAGTTTGACTTGCGGCTTTGTATCTCTAACTATCTATCCAATATATTTGAAAGCGAAGATGGCGAAGCCGTGCTTCAGCGCAGTCAGCTGCAAAAAATTTCTGAAATCCTTGAACTCTTGTTTGAGGAAGAGAATTATCATATGTCAGATTTTGCTTTTAATAATCTGGCAACGCATATTTACATCGCTGTTCAGCGAATTAAAACAGGCAATTATGTGCCGATGGAAGTGGAACAGCTGGAAGAGATTGAGACGCATAAAACAATCTATGAATTGGCTTTACGCATTGTTAATGTTATTGAAAAAGAATTCTCAATTACAGTTCCTAAAAGTGAATGCGGTTATATTATGATTCATCTGTTAGGCAAGCGTATGATTAAATCTGCAGAGGAAGCTAACCTAGTTGTCGATGAAGAAATGTTTGAAACAGTAAATGAAATGCTTAAGGTAGCAGATGAAGAGATGAATTTAGAGCTAAGTCAGGATCTGAATTTAAGACTTGTCCTCGCTTTGCATTTGATTCCGTTAAAAAGCAGACTGCAGTATGATCTAAATATGCGCAACCCGCTGCTGAAGGAGATTAAGACGCATTATATGCTGGCCTTCATGATTGCGACTACGGCCTGTGTGCCTTTAAAGGAATTGTATCACAAGGAAATTAGTGAAGATGAAATTGGCTATATCGCCCTGCATATCAATCTGGCATTAGAGCGTAAGCGTGAAACCATTGACCGCAAGAATATTGTAATGGTATGCAGTACAGGCCGGGGAACGGCTGAGCTGCTGGAATATCAATACCGAGATAAGTTTGGGAAATATATTAACAAGCTGATTACCTGTGATGTGATGAATATTGAAAAGATTGATTTTACTGATATCGATTTTGTGATTAGTACCGTACCGATTCAGGCAAAGCTGCCAGTACCGATTATCCGTGTTCAGTATTTCATGGAAACGCGGGATGAAAACAAGGTTAAGCGGCTATTGAGTATTTCATCAAAAAATTCAATTGAACGATTTTTTGATCCTAACCTCTTTTTTGTCAATGTCCCTGCGAAAAGTAAGGATGAAGTCATTGACTATATGACCATGCGGATTCGTAACTACCGTAAGGTTCCGCGCAATTTTAAAGAGTTAGTTTTGCTTCGTGAAAAGAAAGCAGTGACGGAATTCGGCAATCTGATTGCGATTCCTCATCCATACCGTGTTTGTACTGATGAAACCTTTGTTTGTGTAGCATTGCTGAAACGGCCGATTCTTTGGGATAAACAGAAAGTACAGTTGGTTTTCTTACTCTCTATTGAAAAAAATAAGAATCGTGATCTTCAAAAATTCTATACCTTAACAAGTAAAATGCTTACCAGTAAGGATTATGTTAAATTATTGCTGCATGAAAAGCGGTACTCAACAATGATGAGGATATTTAAAACAATTGAAGATGAATTATAATACATAATTGAAAAAGATATTTGTCTGAATTTACATGTTCAAGCAAATATCTTTTATTTTAGGCAAAATCAATTAACTCTTTTCGGCATTTTCTGATGTTGAAGAATAAATAAATATAATCAATCACATCGATAAAAAAGATTACTTGTAAAATCACATGCAGGATAGTCTTTTTAAGTGAGAAGATACCATTTCGATAGTGAACATAGATGCAGGCAATTGAATAACTTGAGGTAATGACTAATAGGAAGCACAGCAAAGTTGTCACTATGGCGTAAATTAAAGGCAGTAGGAATATCATGCCGGGGAAGATCACCATAATCGTACCGGCACCGATACCAATCAGCGTGGTATAAGCATAGACAGGCAGTACAGCGATTTTCAGCAACAAGGCAAGATTATTTAATTCATCCTGCTGTTTAGGCGTCTGGAGTATCTCCTTGATGCTTTTAAATAATGCAATCATGCAGAGAATACCTAAAACTGCAGCGGCAATCATGGCAATATTTAAAAGCGTACTAACTGAATCAGGTATATCAGAAATTAAAATTGGTACTAATATTGTCGTATAAATACAGATTAAAAAGGCAATTACATATTTTTTCATATACGTTTCCCCATTTCATAGACATTGTTAGTTACATAATACCATAGATTACAAGCCGTAATTATTTTAAATATAGCATTTGAGGGCATTATTTCATCCTAATTCATAATTTCCGCATACAATAATTTATTTCCGCATTGGTAAACGGAAAAAACATCTATGGAATGAAACGGCACTCTCCTTTATTATGTAGTTGTAACAAATGACTGCAGACATTTGAAAGCAAGGAGGAATCGCATGGATACGTATGAAACAGCATTCACTTTGATTTTAAACGCTGGCAACTCAAAATCAAAATCATTGATGGCTATTGAGGAAGCTCGTGATTTCAATTTTGATGAAGCTGTTAGTTTGATCAAAGAAGCTAGAGAGGACTTAAAGTCAGCTCATCAGACACAGACGGAATTGATCCAGGGTGAAGCCAGAGGAGAAAAAAGTGAACTAAGTTTAATACTGGTTCATGCTCAGGATCATCTCACAACAGCCATGATTATGATTGATCAGGCAGAGGAATTTTTAAATATTTATCGTTTACTTTCAAAAGTAATTAAAAAGGAGGATTTAGAAGGATGAGAATTATGTTAGCCTGCTGTGCGGGAATGTCAACAAGTTTAGTAGTATCAAAAATGCAGGATGAAGCTGCAAAACAGGGTAAAGATTATAAGATTTGGGCTGTTGAACAGGGGCAGATCGAAGATGAATTAGGTAACTTTGATGTATTGTTATTAGGACCACAAGTTCGTCATATTCAGCGTAAGGTATCTAAAATCGTAGGTGATGCTGCGCCAATCGCGGTAATTGATGCTGTTGCTTATGGCCGCTGCGACGGTGCTGCTGTACTGAAACAGGCAGAAGCGTTAGTGGAGGGGAAATAATGGCTAAATTTTCAGAAAAATTTGAAGATGGCTTGATGCTAGTTGCCGAGAAGGTTGATGATAATAAATATCTAGGTGCTATTAAAAATGCTTTCACAACATTCATGCCATTCATTATTGTTGGTTCATTCGCTACATTATTTAATACATTATTGTGTTCAACCACAACAGGCTTAGCAGCATTTATTCCATCACTGGCAAGTCTGAGTCCGGCTTTTACCGCCATTAACTTTGCAACCTTATCAATTATGGCATTGCCAATCGTATTCTTGATTGGTGTAGAAATGGCCAGAAAGAATAAAGTTCCTGAATATATCTGCGCGATTGCATGTTTAGCTGGTTACATTTGTGTTGTACCGCAGACAGTATCCGTTGTTGTTGAAGGTGCTACCGCAGCCGCTGCTGGTCTGCCTGGTGCGGCTATCGGCGCGCAGGGTTTATTCATTGGTATGATTGTCGCAATCTTGGTATCTGAGTTATTCAGCGCATTAATGAAAATAGAAAAAATTAAAATCAAAATGCCAGCTTCAGTACCTCATGCTATTGCACAGAGCTTCAATACTCTAGTGCCAATTTTAATTACCTTAGTAGTTACATCAGTAATCGGTACTGTATTCCATCTTATGACTGGTTCATATTTGAATAACTGGATTTATGAAGTTGTTCAAGCACCGCTTGAAGCTGTATTCCAAAGTCCGGTAGGCGCGATTGCATTATTTACAATCGCTCAAGTATTCTGGTTCCTTGGTGTACATGGCAATATGATTATTACACCAATTCGTAATCCACTTATCGCTAGTGCTATTGCAGCTAATATTGCAGCTGCAAGTGCAGGGCAGATTCCAAATCAGCCAATCACTTATGGTTCTTTAGTTTCCTTTATCGTTGTCGGTGGTGCAGGATTAGTATTATCCTTAGTAATTTCACTGTTAATTTTCTCTAAGCGCGATGATGAACGTGCGGTTGCTAAATTAGGCTTTGTACCAGCTTTATTCGGTATTTCTGAGCCGGTAGTATTCGGTTTGCCATTAGTATTAAATGTTACGTATGCAATTCCATTCATTCTGAATGGTGGTATCGCAACCGGTTTACTTTTATTCTTCACAAATATTGGTTTCCTGCCATGTAATATTGTCGACGTGCCATTTGGTTTCCCAGTCATCGTCAGTGCATTTGTTGGTCATGGCTGGCAGGGAGTTGTCGTTCAGCTGATTATTATAGCTGTGGGTGCCCTTGTTTATACACCATTTGTTTTAATGTCAAACAAGCAGGCTAAAAAAGAACTTAATTAATAAGCAGGGGGCAGTTATCTGCCCCTTTAGTTAAAGGAGGATTTATGACTATACAATTTCCAAAAGGTTTTTTATGGGGCGGCGCAATAGCTGCTAATCAATGTGAAGGGGCTTGGAACCTGGATGGTAAGGGCATGAGTGTTGCTGATGTGGCGTCTTATAAACCTCATGTTGATGTTAAAGATTATAAGAGCCAATGGCATACAGGACCTGAAGATATTAAATTAGCGATGGAAACGCAGGATGACACATATTATCCTAAAAGACGAGGTATTGATTTTTATCATCATTATAAAGAAGATATTGCATTATTTGGCGAAATGGGTTTTAAAACACTGCGCGTATCGATTGCATGGACAAGAATTTTCCCAAATGGGGATGAAGCAGAACCTAATGAAGCTGGGTTAGCTTATTATGAAGATTTATTTAAAACATTGCGTGCTCACAATATTGAACCATTAGTTACCTTATCTCATTATGAAATGCCGCTTTATTTAGTTAATGAATTTGATGGCTGGGTTTCAAGAGAAGTTGTAGACATGTTTGTGAAATTCGCAAAAGTATGCTTTAATCGTTACAAAGATTTAGTAAAATACTGGCTGACATTCAATGAAATTGATTCAGTTTTCCGCCATCCTTTCACAACTGTCGGTGTTGTTGAGGAAAAATATGAAAATAAAGATCAAGCTGAAGAAGCAATTTATCAGGCGCTTCATCATCAGTTTGTTGCCAGTGCTTTAGCTGTGAAATATGGACATGAAATTATCCCTGGTTCACAGATTGGCTGCATGGTAACAAAGACATTGACTTATCCTGAAACTTGTAATCCAGAAGATATCTATCTGGCTCAAAAGGATAATCGAATGAATTTCTTCTATACTGATGTTCAAGTATTAGGTGAATATCCTTTATTCATTAAACAATATTTCAAAAAACGTAATTTTGATATAAAAATGATTGAAGGTGATGCGGAAATCCTGAAACAGCACACAGTTGATTTTATTTCTTTCAGCTATTATATGAGCATGGTACAAAGCATTCATGCTGCACAGCGTGAGAAGGTCGGCGGTAATTTAGTAACGGGTGTGAAAAATCCTTATCTGCCTACATCAGAATGGGGATGGCAGGTAGATCCAGTTGGTTTAAGAATTTCACTCATCGACCTCTATGATCGTTACCATAAGCCATTATGGATCGTAGAAAATGGTATCGGAGCTTATGATCAGGTTGAAGAGGATGGCAGTATCCTAGATGATTACCGGATTGAATATTTCAGAAATCATTTTATCGAAATCGCGAAAGCAATCGATGAAGGTGTAGAGTGTATGGGATATACATCATGGGCATGTATTGATATTGTAAGTGCTTCAACTTCCCAGATGAGCAAACGCTATGGTTTTATCTATGTTGATGCCGATGATCTAGGCAACGGGACTTATGAACGTAAGAAAAAGAAGAGTTTTGATTGGTATAAAAAAGTTATTGAGACAAATGGTGATTATTTAAACGAGGAGGCGTAAAAATGGCAAAAAGATTTCCAGATAATTTTTTATGGGGCGGTGCGGTTGCCGCAAATCAAATTGAAGGTGCATATTTAGAAGACGGTAAAAAGCTTAATGTGACAGATGTATTAGTTGGCATTATGAATCAGCCGGATTTAAAATGGAATGGGTCTAAATGGGAACCGGCTTTAGTACCGAATAAAAAGTATTTAAGTCATGAGGCGATTGATTTTTATCACCGCTATCATGAGGATTTGGAATATATGCATCAAATGGGCTTTAAGGCTTTCCGTACAAGCATCTCCTGGGGGCGTATTTTCCCTAACGGTGATGAAGCAGAACCAAATGAAGCTGGGTTGAAATTCTATGATGATTTATTTGATGAAATGATTCGTCTGGGGATGGAGCCGGTTATCACATTAAGCCATTATGAAATGCCGCTGCATTTATTAACTGAATACGGCGGCTGGCTAAATAAAAAAATGATCGATTTCTGGATGAACTATGTAACTGTTGTGTTCAATCGTTATAAGGGTAAAGTTAAATATTACATGACTTTCAATGAAGTGAATAATATTTTTAGAATGCCTTTCGCTGCCGGCGGTGTCTTAGATATCAACCCTAAAAATACAGAACGGGTGAATGCTGATCTGACAATGCAGCAGCTCTATCAGGCTACTCATTATCTGTTTGTAGCTCATGCGAAAACAGTGAAGCTGGGACATGAGATTGATCCAGAAATGAAGGTTGGCTGCATGCTTTCATTATCACATATTGCAACTTATCCATATACTTGTGATCCTGATGATATTTTAGGTGTAATTGATCATAGACGAAAACATTATTTATTCCTTGATGTTATGTGTAAAGGTCAATATCCTGGTTATGTAAAACGTATTTGGCGAGAAAATGATGTACATGTAGAAATGAGTGAAGACGAATTAGATACGATTGCTAAAAATACTTCTGACTATATCGCATTCAGCTATTATCGTTCTACTGTATATCACAAGGATGCTGCGATTCGGGTAGATACTGGTGGTTCTGCTGGTTTAAATAATCCATATTTAAAAGAGACTTCACCTGAACCATGGTGCTGGCCGGTTGATCCTAAGGGACTTCGCTTTGTATGCAATGATTTGAATGACCGCTATGGATTGCCGCTGTTTATTGTGGAAAACGGTATTGGCTTAGATGAAGCAGTTGATGAAAATGGTAAAATTCAGGATGATTTCAGAAAACGTTATATTCATGATCACTTAGTACAGGTTCAGGAATCAATTGAAGATGGATGCGAAATCATGGGATATCTTTACTGGGGGCCAATCGATATTGTATCCGCAGGTACTGGTGAAATGAGAAAACGTTATGGCTTTGTTTATGTAGATCGTAATAATGACGGAGAAGGCAGTCTTGACCGTTATAAGAAAGATTCATTTAATTATTTCGCAAAAGTAATAGCCAGTAACGGTGAAGATCTGACTTATACTGAATAATGAAAGCTGCGGCTTTAATCAGACGGATTCCGGTAGGCATGATGCTGGTGCCAGTATTCCTTGGCGCGTTATGTAATACATTTTGTCCGGGTTTACTGGCAATTGGCGATCCCTTTACGGTAACCTTTACTAAAAGCGGTCTGATGACGATTATTGGTTTAATGTTGTTTTTTACGGGTACTCAGATGGATTTTATAACTATCCGAAAAGTAGCAAAACGCGGATTGCCGTTAGCTTTGTTTAAATTGCTTCTCTACTTTATATTCGGTACTTTTATGCTGCGTTATATGCCGGCAGAGGGCATTTTTCAAATCAGCTCTTTGGCTTGGATAACCGCATATATGAGCTGTAATTCGGCTCTTTATTTGAGTATTGTTAATGAATTAGGCGATTCTATTGATCAAGCGAATTTCGGTTTAATGACATTGATCGGTTTGCCCAATATTGCCTTGCTGCTATTTAGCTTTTCTAGCCAAGGGAATCTGATTAATAGTCTTCTGGCTATGCTGCTTCCCTTGCTGCTGGGGATAGGCTGCAATTTATTAGACAGTGAGTTTAAAGAAATGTTTAAAGATGGTACCCAATGTTTAATACCATTGGCAGGATTTGCGTTTGGAACCAATATCTCATTGATAACAATGTTTGAATGCGGCTTTCAAGGTTTGCTTTTATGCGGGTGTACATTACTTCTTTCACTGATTCCTGCTTTGCTTTTTGATTGCTTGATACTGAAACAGCCGGGGCATGCGGCAATTGCGTCATGTGGTTTATCAGGAGTCAGCTTGTCACTGCCTTATTTGGCTGCGCAAATAAATCCAGCGTTTGAGCCATATGTCGGATCAGCAACGGCCCAATGTGCTTTAGCGCTGGTTATCACAACCTTTGCATTGCCATATTTAACAAGACTATGGGCGCATTATAGAGAAAAAGCTAAAGTTAAAGCGGTTATCCATTAGCTGCTCAGAAATCAATAAATAGAATTTTAGGTGACTTATTTTAATAGGTCATCTTTTTTTGTGTATAAAAATCACAATCTAACATTATATCCTAAATTTTAAAAATATATAACATTATAATCTTTACAACTAAACATTATTATGTTAAGATGTCAGCAGATAAAGGAAAGTGAATGAAACTTTCAAAGGAGATGGAAAAATGAAAAAATTCATGGACTTTATGGAGATGAAAGTTGCGCCTATATTTGCTAAACTAGGGGCGAATCCTTACATTGTCGGTGTAAAAGACGGCATGGTTGCAACTGTTCCCTTCACAATTTTCGGAAGCCTGTTTATTATCATCCAGCAATTCCCAAATGATGCATGGCTGAAATTTATTGAACCTTATAAAGCGATGTTGGGTGTTCCTAACACAATGACAATGGGGATCATCGCTTTATATGTAGCTTTTTCAGTTGGTTATAATTTGGCGAAAGAATTTAAACAAGATCGATTGATGGGAGGTATTCTATCATTTATCGGTTTCATGATGCTTCAGATCGACAGTGAATTTGCAATGTCAACCACGTATTTTGGTTCAAAGGGTATTTTTACGGCCATCGTTGTTGCAATCTTCGCTGTTAAAATCTTAGAATTGTTTGTCCGCAAAAACTGGATTATACGCTTCCCTGAAGGTGTGCCGGAAGCTGTTTCTAAGTCTTTCTCTGCCTTGATTCCAGGTGCTGTCGCATTAACAATTCTTTGGACGCTGAGCTGTGTCTTTGGTTTAAATATTCCAGAGTTAGTTACGCAATTATTCTCACCGCTTGTATTCGCATTGAATACATTGCCTGGTATTTTGGTTTATATGGTTGTTTCACAGCTGCTGTGGTGCGTAGGTATCCATGGTCAGTCTATTCTCAACGCAGTGGGTGTGCCTATTTTTACCACTTTCATCACTGCTAACTCAGAAGCATATCTGGCTGGCAATCCAATCCCTTATATTACAGCTACGGGTTTTATCCCATGGTTTGTATCGCTGGGCGGTGCCGGAGCAACTTTAGGTCTTGTACTGCTGATGACACGTTCAAAAGAAAAATCTTTCAGCACACTTGGTAAATTGGCTTTGCCGGCAGGTATCTTTAATATTAATGAACCAGTAACATTTGGATTCCCTATCGTTATGAACCCGGTTATGATGATACCATTTGTTTTAGTTGATGTAGTTTTAGTTATTGGTACTTACTTCTTAATGTTCTTTAATATTATCGGCCGTCCGGTAGCTCTTGTACCATGGATCATGCCGCCGGTAATTGGCGCATATCTCTCAACAGGCGGAAATATTCCAGCCGCTGTCTGGGCTTTCTGCGGTCTGCTGATATCCATTGCGATTTACTATCCGTTCTTTAAAATCGCAGAGAAAATGCGTATGAAAGAAGTTGAAGAAGCACAAAAAAATCTGAATCAGCAGTAGATGAAAAGAAGGTGATTTTATGAAACATCGAGGTATTGTGATGAGCAGAAAGGGCATGGTGGCCTCCGCTCATCCGTTGATATCCTCAACAGGAATCGATATATTGAAAAAAGGCGGCAACGCGATGGATGCGGCAGTTGCCATGGCTAATACAAGCGGTGTCGTACTCCCCGATATGTGTGGTCTTGGCGGCGATGTATTCTTACTGTATTATGATGCGGCCAGTAAAAAAATCAGTGCGCTTAACGGCTCTGGCGCGGCACCGGAACAGGCGACAATTGATTACTTCAAAAGTCATGGCATGAACCATATACCTAATGACGGCATTTTATCGGCAGCAGTGCCAGGGGAAGTTGATGCCTGCCTGCTTGCTTTAGAAAAATTCGGTACGATGCGTTTTGCTGATCTATGTCAGGACGCTATTGATTTGGCTGAAAATGGCTGTCCGGTATCCGAAAAGGTGGCTCGCCATCTACATACTGATTATGATAAAATCTTACGTTTCGAAGGTCTGCGGAAGCGTTTCTTAAAAAATGACATTGAACCGCTGGCAGCTGGAGAATTATATTATAATCCTGAATATGCTCATTCATTGCGTATTATCGCAGAACAAGGACGCGATGCTTTTTATGAAGGAGAGCTTGCAGAAAAATTAGTTAAACATTCTGAAAAACATGGCGGTTTATTTAAGCTGGAAGATCTAAAGGCGATGAAATCAGAAATTCTTGAACCAATTTCAGTCTCTTACCGCAATTATCGGGTTTTCCAAACACCGCCGGTATCACAAGGCATTATTCATCTTGAAGAAATGAATATCTTAAATCAATTTGATTTTTCAAAACTAGAGCCTGAATCAGCTGAAGCCATTCATTTGATGGTGGAAGCAAAAAAACTTGCCTTTAATGACCGGGTTCGTTATTTTGGTGATCCATCATTTGTGAATAATCCTATTGATATGATCTTATCTGAAGAATATGCGAAAAAGCAGGCTTCCGCGATTCGTATGGATCGTTCACTACCAATTATTGATGAAATCCCATTTAACGAAAAGGGACACACGACAAGCTTTGTGGTTGTCGACAGTCAAGGCAATGCAGTCTCCTTTATACACAGCATTTCGGCATCCTGGGGATCTGGTGAGGAAATTGAGGGCTGCGGCATCCTGCTGAATAACCGTTTAGGTTCAGGTTTCAATTTGACAGAAGGTCATCCTAATTGTCTGCATCCGCATAAAAAAACGATGCACACATTAGTTACTTATATGGTAACTGATAATCAGGGGAATCTGCGCTGGGTCGGCAATACACCGGGCGGCGACAATCAGCCGCAGTGGAACATGCAGACCTTATGCAATGTCATCGATTTTGGCATGGATGTGCAAACTGCATTAGAAACCGCTAAATGGGCAGATGCTCAATCCAGCAATCCATGCGGCAGTATTACAAATGTATTAAAAATAGAAAAACAGATTGGTGAAGAGAAGCTGAAGCAATTACAAGCCATGGGACATGAGCTTAAAGTAATTGAGCCTTATGAGTGTTCGGGCGCTTCACAGTTAATTGAAATAAAGGAAAATGGTGTTTTATTTGGCGGCAGTGATCCGCGGGCTGACGGCTGTGCCATGCCATTATAGATAAAATAAAAAACTGCTTCGGCAGTTTTTTTTAAACTTTTGCTTGGTGATTCAGATAATCAATATAGCCATCATACAATAGATGCAAAACAAGATGCAGCGTTAAGTAAGAAGACCGATTAATATTCATATCTTCATCAATGGTAGTGCTTTGAAAATATAAATTATAATCAGATAAAGTAGATAACTCATTATTGTTTAAATTAGTGATTGAGATTAAAGGAACACCTAAAACATCAAGGTTAATCAAAGTTTCTTTATACTTTTCAATCTTTCCTGACCATGAAGCAATAAATAACAGATCATTTTTAGTGATAAACTTTTTAATAATCTTTAATTCAGTGGATGTGGGAATTAATATAATATTAATATTTACATTCAAAAAACAGCGGGCAAATTCCTGCAGCATTAACCTTTGTCCCTGCCCTGTACCATAAGCATAAATATGATCCGCATTTTCCATTGTTTGATAAATGCTTTTTAAGTTAGCATTCTGTTGGAAGAATTTAATGGTTTGTACAATATCTGAATTTATTATTTCAACAACATCGATTGTCTCTTCTTCTTTCTTTGTCGTATCATTTTTCAAAAAATACTTTAACTCGCTATATCCGCTAAGATTTAATTTGCGGGCTGTACGCAAGATTGTAGCCGTTGAAACATTACAGCTTTTCGCTAATTCCGCAATACTGCTTTCTGAACATAATCCTTGATTATTCTTAATGAAATTCAGAATATGCAAGTCAATGTTATTTAATTTATGATAATTTTCATTGATTAATAAATCTAATTTTGAACCCATGTCTAACCCTTCTTCCGTAATATAATAATTATCGCTAATATAGTGGAATAATCAAGTATTAATTTAATTTCTCTGGCTGTGCCATAAAATACAACCTTAAAATAACCATGTAATAAATTACATAAAATGTTACAAATAACATAAAACAAACAATATCTCAAGAGCTTGTGTAAAGGTTTACATTTTATCCTGAATCATAGATAATTAGCCCATGAAAGGAATTGTAGAGTGCACATATGATTCTTGGCATAAGGAGGAAGAAATGAAAACATTTATTCAAAAGCTTGGTAAATCCTTAATGGGACCTTTATCAATCATCGTTGCAGCGGGATTGCTGCTGGGGTTAGCTTCAACATTACAAAATCCAATGATTTTCGGTAATTCTCTTGCGAATGTGGAAATTGTAAATACATTTATAAGTTTAGTTAATACGCTGTCTGGCGGTTTATTTGGTTTACTTCCAATATTATTCTGTATGTCAGTAGCGATGGGGATGTCCAAAGAAGATAAAGAAATAGCTACTTTCGCATCAATCATCGGCTTTGTATTATTTCATACAACAATTCGTTTCTTTTTAAATCTTAAAGGTATCAACGCAGATACAACAAGTATAGATTATCTTGTGAAAAGCGGCATGGATATTCTGCAAGCAACGCAGCAAAGTGCTGTTTATGAAACTGTATTTGGTATCTTCACTTACCGTATGGGAATCTTTGGCGGTATCATTGTCGGTTTATGGAGTGCGATGATTCACAATAAATTCCATGAAACACAATTACCAACAGCATTTAGTTTCTTCAGCGGTAAACGCTTTGTTCCGATTATGATGGTAGTAACAATTCCATTATTAGCTGGCGGCATGTATTTTGTATGGCCATTATTTAATATGCTGATTGAAGCATTCGGCAATTTATTGGCAGTAGCTGGTGCATTTGGAACATTCATTTATGGTTTCTTAGAGCGTTTATTAATTCCAACAGGGTTACATCATATCTTGAATCAGTTAATTCGTTTTACACCGATTGGCGGCAGTGCCATGATTGACGGTGAACAAGTTTCAGGGGCTTTAAATATTTTTAATCAATTATTAATGTCTTCCAATCCAGATATGGATGTTATGCGTCAGGCAACACGCTTTTTAACACAAGGAACGCATCCGTTTATGGTCTTTGGCTTACCTGCTGCATGCTTTGCAATGTATCAGACAGCACTGCCAAAAAATAAGCAGAAGGTTAAAGGTATGTTATTGGCAGCTGGTTTAACTAGTTTCTTTACCGGTATCACAGAACCAATCGAATTTGCTTTCTTCTTTATTTCACCATTATTATGGTTATTCCACGCATTTATGGCAGGTCTTTCATTCTTATTGAATACTTTACTTGGCGTATGTATTGGTAATGCCGGCGGCGGTTTGGTAGATTTGATGCTGTTTGGCGTACTGCGCGGCCCAGAAACAAAATGGATTATCAACGTGGTAATTGGTATTGCTTATGCAGTTATATATTATCTTGTATTTAAATGGGCAATTGTTAAATTCAATATCAAAACTCCAGGAAGAGAAGATGAGGAAGATGAAATCAACATGGTTGATGAAATTACTGAATTAGGATCAGCAATTATGGCTGCTTTAGGCGGTAAAGAGAATATTGTTGAAATTGATAACTGTATTTCACGTTTGCGTCTTATTTTAAAGGATACCTCAAAAGTTGATGAAGCTGCCTTGAAAAGTACCGGCTCTTTAGGGTTGATAAAAATCAATGAGGAAAATATTCAAGTTGTTTATGGCGCAAAAGTTGAAAAGGCTGCGGCAGAATTAAAACGCGCAGTAAAAGCAAATGTTTAATTTATTTAAGAAAAAGGAAGTATTCACAGCTCCTGTTGCTGGAATGATAATTCCTTTAGAAGAAGTAAAAGATCCAGTTTTTTCACAGAAAATGATGGGTGACGGCTTTGCTGTTGTCCCCTCTGGACAAACTGTTTATGCTCCTATGAGCGGGATCATATCAGTATGCTTTCCAACACATCACGCGATTGGCATGAAAATGGATAATGGTGCAGAGGTATTGATTCATATTGGTATTGATACGGTTAAATTAGGTGGGGAAGGTTTCAAAGCTTTAGTTGAACAAGGTCAAACGATAAAACAAGGCGATCCTTTAGTTCATGTAGATTTGAATCTATTAAAAACAAAAGGATATGATGCAACGGTTATGGTTGTTTTTCCCAATCAAGATATAAAGGTGGAAAAGATAACTCAAACGATAAAGGAAAATGAATCGGTTGGCATTAAGTTTTAATAATTGAAGTTGTAAAAAGCCCAGCTTCCTTGGGCTTTTTATATTTAATATATTAAATCAGGCATATGGAGGCAAATGATGGAAACAAAAACAAACAGAATACAAAAAGATCTTGAGACACTGGCAGCATTTACATCAACACCGGGGCAAGGTGTAACCAGGTCTTCATATAGTAAAGAAGATCAAATGGCTAAAGCATATTTAATTTCCGAAATGCAGAAGCTGAATTTAACGATTTATGAAGATGGATATGGTACGTTATTTGGCAGAAAAGAGGGTACATTAAAAGATGCGCCTTCAGTAATGTTTGGTTCACATTACGACAGTGTTGTGAATGGCGGTGCCTTTGACGGTGCAGCAGGAACAGTTGCAGCAATTGAAGTTATGCGAGTATTGACGGAAAACAACTTCCGCAATGATTATCCATTGGAAATTATCGCTATGAACGCTGAAGAGGGGGCAACCTTTGGCCCTAGTACAGGTGTTTCAAATTCAAGAGCAATGATGGGAACAATGACTGAAGAAGAACTTAAAACCGTGAAAAATCGATTTGGTCAAACCAAATTGGAAGCAATGGCTGAATACGGCTTAGTACCTGATTTAGAAGCTGCCAAACGTGATCCAAAAACCATTAAAAATTTTATTGAGCTGCATGTTGAACAAGGACCAGTTTTAGACAGGGAAAATATTGAAGTGGGTTTAATAAAGTATTTAGCGGGGATTGGCCGTTATAAAATACGCTTTTATGGAGCGACTGCGGATTCAACTGCGCCGATGACTAACCGTAAAGATGCCCTGGTCGGAGCTGCATATTTTATAAATGCGTTTGATGCGAAAATCAAAGCATTAGGATCGTCGGTAACTGGCTGTGTGGGAAGGCTGGATATTGTTCCAAACTCAAATCAGTTTGTTCCTGAATATGTAGAGGGTAAAATAGAAATAAGAACATTTACAAAAGAAATTGTAGAATCGGTAAATTTTAATGAACTGATTCTGTCTATACTGAATGAGGTGGAAGAAAACTATCAGCTTAAAACGGAATTAGAAGAAATTAAAAGAATTAACTATCCAAATCCTACCGGACCTAGTATTATGAATGCAGATAATGTTAAGAAAATGGAAGCAATATGTAATCAATTAGGTTATTCACATTCTATCATTAATAATGGAACCGGACATGATTCTATGATTATGACAGATTTTGTAGATACTAATATGATTTATGTACCAAGTAAAAACGGCGGCGTTTCTCATTGTCCGGAAGAATGGACAGATTATGAAGATATTAAAAAGGGCGCTGATGTGCTTCTGCATTTAGTTATGGAATTAAGTAAGCAAGAATAGGAGAAAATAAAAATGAAAGAAATTAATTATGGAAGAGTCCCTCAGCCCAAACCCGATTGTACTAATATCCCGATTATTTTGAGCGATGAAACAATGCAGTATAGATATCAAAAAGTGCTTAAAAGAATGCAAGAAGAAAACTTTGATATATTAGTTATCTATGCGGACTTAGAGCATGGCAGTAATTTTGAATATCTGTGCGGTTTCCTGCCAAGATTTGAAGAAGCACTTTTGGTTATGCATCAAGATGGCTGTAACTATATGTTGATGGGAAATGAGAATTTAAATAAAGTTGAGCATGCGCGTATTAATGCAGAAGCTATCCATGTTCCGCATTTCTCACTCCCTAATCAGCCGATGGATAACAAAGCGAGCTTTGGTGAACTTTTAAAAGCGGCTAAGATTGAAAGCGGAAAGAAAGTTGGCATTGTTGGCTGGAAGAATTTTACCAGCAAGTATGATGATAATCACAATCTGTTCGATGTACCTTATTATATAGTACAGGAAATCAAGGCTCTTGCCGGCGGATCAGAATATGTAACTAATGCTGCCTATCTATTTATTGGGGAAAAAGGGGTACGCTGTATTAACAATGTAAATGAGCTGGAACATTATGAATTTGGAGCTTCTTTAGCCTCTGATCGTATGCTGGAAGCAATGCAGCGATTAAATGAAGGCGTAAGCGAAATGTCGATAGGTGATGTGTTAAATGCTTATGGGCAAAGAAATAGTGTTGTCACCATTGCGGCTGCGGGAAAACGGTTTATAAAAGCAAACCTTTATCCTACACAGAATCAAGTGGAAATCGGCGATCCAATCAGTCTGACCGTGGGTTATAAAGGCGGTTTATCTTCCAGAGCAGGATATGCTGTCCATGATGCAGAGGAATTGCCAGCAACCGCCCAGAACTATTTAGAGGCTGTTGTTAAACCTTATTATAGCGCGGTTGTTGCTTGGCTGGAGAACGTGCATTGCGGAAGCAGCGGTAATGATGTTTATCAATTGGTTGAAAATGTATTGCCTAAGGATCAATATCACTGGCATTTATGTCCAGGTCACCTTACAGCTGATGAAGAATGGCTGGCATCACCGATTTATGAAAACAGTCAGGAAGTTATCGAAAGCGGTATGCTGTTTCAAATTGATATAATTCCTTCAGTTGCCGGCTATGCCGGAACAAGCTGTGAATGCAGTGTTGCCTTGGCTGATGAACATTTGAGGGAAAATATTAAAAATACAGCACCGCAGTTTTGGCAGCGGATTCAAGCAAGAAGAAAATATATTATTGAGGAATTGAATATTTCACTACATCCTGACATTTTACCTATGAGCTCAACAGTAGCCTATTTAAGACCCTATCTGTTAAACAAAGACAAAGCAATGCTTGTAAGCAGATAATACTCAAAAGCTGTTCTATTTAAGAACAGCTTTTCTTATACATCAAAATTAATCACGTAATTATGCATCCGTGTATTGTACTGTGAGTATGATATTTCAAGCACTTCACCATTAATGCCATAAGTCGTGCGCTTTCTGCCAAGCGTCGGACCTTCCTTAAGCTTCAGCTCTTCAAGAATCTGTGTAGAAGGATAGTCAATATAAAATTCATCTGTAAAGTGTGAAATCATACGATGATTCTTATACATCTGCATATAAATGGAAAAACGCTCATCATCGGATACCTCATCCAGCTTCATTTCCCCTAACAGATAATGCGTGTAATAAATATAAGGAACACCATCCAAAAAGTATTTTCTGGTGATTTTGTAACATTCACTGCCGAAGTATTGATAAAGCTCATCCTGCGGTTCCAATGAAATCCGGGTTACCTTCGTATTCTCTCTTCTGAATACATAGCCTTCATCTGTCAATGTTTTTGAAAATGGCTGTGATCGGGTGAGGATATTATATAATCCATTGCTGATAACCTTAGTTCCTGAACCGCTTTTCTTACTCACAAAGCCTTCATTTTCAAGCATGCCGATTGCTTTTCTGATCGTAATCTTACTGACATCAAATTCTTTCTCTAATTCATTTTCAGTTGGCATAAAGGTATGCAGTCCATATTCACCGGTTATGATCCGCTCTTTCAATATTTCTAATACAGTCATATATAAAGGGATTTTTGATTTCTTGTCCATAAAGAATACTCCTTTTCATTTATTATATTATACTCTATTTTATTAAATTTGTCATAAATGTATGATTTATAATTTATAAAGAATATAATGATTGAAATAAAAGAATATAATGATATAATAATATCGTAGAAACAGGAACTGTCCTGTGAAGCAAGAGGAGAGAAATTTATGAAAAATATCGTCTTATTATGTTCCGCTGGTATGAGTACAAGTATGTTGGTAACTAAAATGCGGGCAGCCGCTGAAGCTGAGGGGGTTGCGTGCAATATCGACGCTTATGGACTTTCTGAAGCATCAGCCATGATTCCATCTGCCGCCTGTGTATTATTGGGTCCCCAGGTACGTTTCCATCTTCAAAAGCTGCAGCAGCAATATCCGAGTGTACCGATGGCTTCAATCGATATGCGGATGTATGGATCAATGGATGGCAAGGGTGTCTTCCAACAGGCGCTGAAGCTGATTGGAGAGTAAGATGGAAGGTTTAGAATTAACTTGTTTTCAGATTATTTCAGCTGTTGGCAGTGCCCGATCTTTCTATATTGAGGCGATTCAGGAGGCAAAGGCAGGTCATTATGATTCAGCTAAAGACTTGATTCAGCAAGGACAGGCTATTTTCTTAGAAGGTCACCATGCTCATGCGGCTTTGATTCAGCAGGAAGCATCTGGTGATCAGCTAGCCTTTCAGTTATTGCTGGTTCACGCCGAAGATCAGTTAATGTCCGCTGAGTCATTCGGCATTCTGGCAGAAGAATTTATCAGTGTGTATGAAACCATAGAGAGGAGAAGTTATGAAAAAGGCAATTAAGGTAGTTACGATTGGCGGTGGCAGCAGTTATACACCAGAACTTGTGGAAGGCTTTATTAAGCGTTATGAACAATGTCCGATCCGTGAGCTTTGGCTTGTTGATATTGAAGCAGGCAGAGAAAAGCTGGAAATTGTCGGCGCATTAGCGAAACGCATGGTTGAAAAGGCAGGTCTGCCGATGAAGATCATGCTAACTCTAGACCGCCGTGAAGCATTAAAAGATGCTGATTATGTTACAACTCAAATGCGTATTGGTTTGCTGCCGGCACGCGTTAAGGATGAGCGGATTCCATTAAGCCATGGCATGATCGGCCAGGAAACCAACGGTGCGGGCGGCATGTTTAAAGCGCTTAGAACGATACCGGTCATCTTGGATATTGTTAAGGATATGCAAAAGCTGTGTCCGCAGGCTTGGCTGATTAATTTTACTAACCCGGCTGGGATGGTTACCGAAGCTGTACTGCGGTATACGAATTTTAAACGAGTTATCGGCTTATGCAATGTGCCGATTGGCATGGTAAACGGCATCGCTAAAATCATGAATGTCGAGCCAGAGCGCGTAAGAATGGAATTATCTGGTTTAAACCATCATGTTTTTGCTACAGATGTATTTATTGACGGCAAATCTGTACTCGATGAAGTCATTGAGAAATATGCGCATGTAGATCCATCAGATGCTCTGGCAATGAAAAACTTCAACGCCCTGCCATTCTCACCAGCCTTCATCCGCGGTTTGCACTGCATACCATGCCCTTATCATAATTATTATTTCTTTACCAAGGAGCAGCTTGCGAAAGAGCTTGAAGAATACCAAGCCGGTCATGTGCGGGCTGAAGTTGTATCACAGGTGGAGAAGGAGCTGTTTGAATTATATAAAGATCCTGAGCTTGATGTAAAACCTAAACAGCTTGAACAGCGCGGCGGTGCTCATTACAGTGATGCTGCGTGTAACCTGATTGCATCTTTATACAGCAATTCAGGTGATATCCAATATGTAAATGTTCGCAACAATGGCGCAATCAGCAATCTGCCAGCTGACAGTGCCGTAGAAATCGCTTGCGTCATCACCGCTGATGGTCCTAAACCAATCGCTGTCGGCGAATTGAAGCCGCAGATCAACGGAACAATTCAAACGATTAAAACCTTCGAACGATTAGTCTGCGAAGCTGCTGTTACCGGCAATCGGGACATTGCGATTACTGCTCTGAATATGAATCCATTGATTCCTTCAGATGAGCTAGCGAATCTTGTCTTTGATGAATTGCTTGAAGCTCATAAAGAATATCTGCCGCAATTTACTAAATATATATTAAAAAACTGATCTCATCCATCAGTTTTTTTCTGCTGATACTGATCAATGAGTGCTGTATTTTGATATGTAAGCGGTTTTATGGTATATTTATTTCGAGTAAAAAGGGATGGAATGATTCAGGCAGAATTGCATGTCTGTTTTATAAATCAATGAGAAAAGAGGAATTGGATCATGAATTTGTACAGCATTATATTGGTAGACGATGAGGAAGAAGTACGTAAAAGCATCATCAAACAGATCGATTGGGAGTCCGCGGGCTTTAAAGTTGTGGGCGATGCAGAGAATGGTGAAGATGGACTTGAGAAAATCGAACTGTTAGAACCCAATGTAGTGCTTACGGATATCCGTATGCCATACATGGATGGACTGACACTGACTGAGAAGATCAGACAGCGGTATCCTTCCACAAAAGTGGTCATCTTTTCCGGTTATGATGATTTTGAATATGCTCAGCGGGCAATTAAACTGAATGTGACGGAATATATTTTAAAGCCGGTGAATGTGGAAGAACTGACTTCTATTTTAAAAAGAATTAAATCCGGTCTGGATGAAGAAATTGAAGAAAAACGCAATGTAAACAGTCTGCGGGAGAATTACCGCAAGAGCCTGCCAATTATCCGTGAACAATTCTTTAATGACATGGTTCACCGCCAGATGCCGGTCTCTTTTATTGAATCAAAGCTGGAAGAATATGATATTCCCATTGCCGGTGCTAAACGGTGGATCATTGGCGCAATTGATGTAGAAAAGGGTGATGACCGAAGTAAAAAAACATTATCCCTTCATCAAGAGGAAGAGCTGATACCAATTTCAGTAAAACAAATCGTCGCGGAAAAATTAAGCAGTTACTGCCGTTTTCACTTTTTCAGTCAGTGGCGGAAGCTCAGATGGTAGCTATTGTAGCGCTTGATGACAATACTATTACCGGTCTGATCGATGTGTTTGGCGATATCTGCAAAGAGGTAAAGCGAATTTTAGAGGTGCCGGTAACAATTGGCATCGGACACAGCTGCAGCCATTTATCACAGATCATACGATCTTACCAGTCAGCAGTTGAAGCTCTGGGTTATAAAGCAGTTGTCGGCGGCGGCAGCACCATCTATATTAATGATATGGAACCAGTCGGCGGCGGTAAATTGAAATTCGACAACAATGACGAATCAGAATATATTGCAGCGGTTAAATTTGGCCCGGATGAGAAAATAAAAGCTGTCACTGCCAGAATCGCAGAAAAACTCGCATCCGCTAAGGTTCATTACCGTCAGAAACAGGTTTATGTATTTGGTGTTTTGAATACAATTATCCAAGTAATCCAACAATATGACATTAATCTTGAGGAAATCTTAGGCGGTGAATTGGAATATCTGAATGTCATCGATATGCTTCAAAAACGCGATGATTTTGGTGAATGGCTTTTTAATACAACCCTCACAATCAATCAGGCAATCAATAATGAACGTGATGTAACAACTCGGCACATTATTCAGGAAGCTAAACAGTATATCATGGATAATTATCAAAACCCTGATTTATCTGTTGAAATGATCTGCCGCCATTTGCATATGAGCCCGGCTTACTTTTCGACTATATTTAAGAAAGAAACCGGTCAGGCTTACATTGCCTATCTGACAGAAGTCAGATTAAATAAGGCTGTTGATCTATTAAATAAGACAGATGATAAAACTTATATCATTGCTTCTAAAGTAGGTTATCAGGAACAGAATTATTTCAGTTATGTATTTAAGAAAAAATATGGTGTATCACCTACTAAATTCCGCGGAGCCAGATAATGGAAAAAAAGAAAATATTTCATAACCAAAGCATCCGGCGTACAATTTTTATATATTTCACAATCACTGCTCTGGCTGCCAGCTTGCTGATTACTTTTTCAATCTATGGGCGGCTTTCAAGTCAAGTATCGCAAACAGTCATGGAGGAGAATCAAAGCTTAATCAGTCAGGTAGCCCGTTCGGTAGAGAGTTATCTGCGCACGGTGATGAAGCTGTCGGATTCACTTTATTATGGGGCAGTCAAGAATGCTGATTTGTCCTCAGAATCTATTAACAGTGAAATCACGCTGCTCTATGACAATAACCGTGATGATGTTGCCAATATTGCCTTGTTTTCCCAAGACGGTGCGTTGATTGAAGCGGTGCCGGCAGCTAGAATCAAGACCAACCTTGATGTTAAGAGTGACAGCTGGTTTACTAATGCTCTTGATAAAACGGAAAATCAGCATTTTTCTGATCCGCATGTGCAAACCATCTTTGATGGGAATGAGAGCCAGTATCAATGGGTTATATCGTTATCTAGAGCTGTGGAACTAACCGAAGGGACATCAACCGCGCAAGGTGTACTGCTTGTCGATTTGAGCTATTCAAGCTTGGCTCACCTTTTTAACGGTGTAACGACCGGCAGCGGCGGCTATGTCTATCTAATCAGCAGTGATGGTGAAATTCTCTATCACCCAAAGATGCAGCTGATTGATTCAGGCCGTTTCATGGAGAATAATTTAGCAGCTGCCGAATACAAGGACGGCAATCATCTGGAGGAATTTGAAGGCGCTGAACGAATTGTCACCGTAAAATCAGTCGGTTATACCGGCTGGAAGGTGGTAGGCGTAACACCGAAGAATGTTGTCTCCTTAAATACGATTAAAACCAGATTATTTATTATCTTTATCATTACCCTGATTTTATTTATTTTAACCTTTATCAATTCATACATCTCTTCCAGAATAACCGATCCAATCAAGGAATTAGAAAAATCAGTAGGTATTCTTGAGGAAGGTAATTTACAGACACCGGTCTATATTGGCGGTTCTTATGAGATTCAGCATTTAGGAACTTCAATCAGCAACATGGCTAAACAGATCAGGGTACTCATGAATGATATCGTTACCGAGCATGAGGCAAAACGCAAGCAGGAATTTGATACGCTGCAATCGCAGATCAACCCGCATTTCCTCTATAATACATTAGATATTATTGTCTGGATGATTGAAAATGAGCAGAAAGCTGAAGCTGTGAAAGTTGTAACTGCTCTGGCACGTTTCTTCCGCATCAGCTTAAGTAAAGGAAAGAGTATTATTCAGGTTCGTGATGAGATTGAGCATGTACGCAGCTACTTGATGATTCAAAGAATGCGTTTCAAAAATAAATTTACTTATGATATTGAGGTCGGTGAGGGCTGCGAAGAACTTGCCAGCTTAAAGCTTATGCTTCAGCCATTAGTGGAAAACGCGATCTATCACGGTATGGAATTCATGGACGGTGATGGTGAGGTAATCATTAAGAGCTGGCGTGAAGGTAATGATTTATTCTTTATGGTTTGTGACAATGGATTGGGTATGACTGAGGAACAGGTGGCAAGCTTATTCTCAGATTCGATTCACACAACCTCTAAAAAGGGTTCAGGCATTGGTGTAAAGAATGTGAATGAGCGGATTAAACTCTATTTTGGTGAGCAATATGGCTTAACTATTCATTCTGAACCGGATGTAGGAACAGAAATTATGATCCGGCTTCCGGCTATTCCTTACAGCCAGATAATCGCAAAGGGTGAACAACTATGGAAATGACAAGACAGGAAAAGCTGATATGGGGACTGATGGCCGGTATTTTAATTATTTTATTTCTGTTATCTTCAACTGATTTAATTATTAAGGAAAAGGAAACTACCATTTATTCTGTCTCCGTCATAATCAAAGATACCAATGACGATTATTATAAGAATTTCCGTAAGGGGATTGATAAAGCCGCTGATGAATACAATGTGGATGTCAATTTCATCACATTATATGAAAAAGGGGATGTCGAGGAACAGATGGAGCTTTTAAATCGTGAGATCAGTGATGGCTCGCAGGCAGTGGTATTTGTGCCGTTAAAGCAGGCAGAATGCCGTCGGATATTGGATGACATGGTTTTAACCAGTCCGCTGATTATCATGGGCAACAGCCTGCCGGGAGATTGGGCAATTACCGGTATCTCACAGGATTATTATGAAGCCGGCCGAATGCTGGGTGAAGCCATTGTCCGTGAAAATAATGCTGATAAGCCGGTTTACATGTTTACTGAAGGTCTTGATTACGGTTATAACCAAGAAGTGTATAACGGTCTTTTAGCGGAGATTTCCCAGGCTGGCTTTCAGGCCCATCATTATGAAATGTCACCCGGCGGCTCCCCCAATACACCCGTTATTGAGAATGAAGATTTCTTTTCTCAGGTAATGGCTGATGAAGTAGCGGCATGTGATGACGGGGCAATTATCGTAGCTTTAGATGTAAAGAGTCTGGACTTGACCGCTGATATAATCGCGGATCATACGGCTTATGAAGACATCGCTGTTTTGTATGGTTTTGGCAGTACGACAAAGATTTTAAATCAAATGGATCGCGGCTTCATCAAAGGCTTGATAGCGACGAATCAATATGATGCTGGTTATTTAAGCATTGTGAAAGCAGTTGAGGCAATTGAAAAAAGCAGTGACCGGGAACAGATTGAACTGGCTTCATATTATCTTGAAAAAGATGATTTGAAGGAAAAGTATTTTGAAAAAATTCTTTATCCAATAGAATAAACGGAGGCATTATGAAAAAGAAAAATTCATTCATCGCAGCAGGGATTCTCATCTTTTGTCTGGTAATTGGCTGTATCGTTTTTCAAAGCCGCAGTAATATAGAAAAAGAAGAAAAAAAGACACTTCGCATCGGCGTCACTTTATATCGCGGGGATGATTCCTTTATTAACAATCTCTGCCGAAAGATGGAGGAACAGGTAAAAGCCTACGAAAAGGATACTGGCATCCGGATCGTTCTTGATATCGTGAACGGGAAAGGCAGTCAAAATACCCAAAACAGCCAGGTGGATCGTTTTGTATCATTAGGTGTTGATGTGATCTGTGTCAATATGGTTGACCGTTCAGCCGCATCTTATATTATTAATCGGGCAATGGAAGGCGATATACCTGTTGTATTCTTCAATCGAGAACCGGTGGAAGAGGACATGAACCGCTGGGAGAAGCTTTATTATGTCGGTGAGGACGCGAAGGAATCAGCTGTTTTGCAGGGAAATATTTTAGTAGATGCCTATAATGAAGATCCAAGCTCACTCGATTTAAACAATGACGGCAAGGTCAGCTATGTACTTCTTGAGGGCGAGACGAATCATCAGGATTCTCTGATCAGAACTGAATGGTCTATTCAGACATTAAAAGACGGCGGTGTGCCGCTGGAGAAAATTACCGGCGGCATCGGAAATTGGGAAAAAAGTCAAGGCTCTGCATGGATGGAGAAATGGCTGGATGAATACCCTAACGAAATCGAGCTGGTTATCAGCAACAATGATGATATGGCACTGGGGGCAGCCGATGCATTGGAGCGTAAAAAAATTACCGCGCCGATTAAAATTGTGGGCATTGATGGTACCCCTCAAGGTATTGAGGGTTTGGAATCAGGCAAATTATTTGGAACAGTGCAATGTGACAGCGATGAGTATGCGAGTGTGATTTTTAAAATCGCATCAGCTGCCGGCTTGGGACATGATGTGCAGAAAGAAATTGAATTAAAGGACGGAAAGTATTATAACTGCTCCCAAATTGCCCTGACCACACAGATTAAATAAGTAACTATAATTAATGATGAAAAATGAAGTTTTCCTGGGAAATAATCGGTATTTTTAAGCTGTTTAGCTCCATTATTTATGGATAAAAGAATAAAAATGTATGCGCTATCAAAGAAATTTTATAGTGCAGTGAATAATATCGCATGGTAATCCTCCCTTGATAAAGTTATAATTTGGATAAATCAAGGGAGGATTTATTATGAAATTACTCAAAAAAGCATTAGCAGTAAGTATGGCTTCTGCAATGGTATTTGCTGTTGCAGGCTGCGGCAGCAACGACAAACCGACAGATAACCCGTCGGATCCTGGTACTGCGGAAGTTGCCAACAAGGATAAACCGTTAGTTTGGTTTAACCGTCAGCCATCAAGCAGCGCCACTGGCGAACTTGATATGAACGCACTGAATTTCAACAAAGACACATATTATGTTGGTTTCGATGCGAACCAAGGTGCTGAACTGCAAGGTACAATGGTTATGGATTACATTGAAAAGAACATCGATACGATTGACCGCAATGGTGACGGTATCATCGGTTATGTTCTGGCTATCGGCGATATCGGACATAATGACTCAATCGCACGTACCAGAGGTGTTCGTAAAGCATTAGGTACAGCCGTAGATAAAGACGGTAATGTTAACAGTGATCCAATCGGTACAAATACTGAAGGAACAACAGCCATCGTTCAAGATGGAACACTTGAAATCAATGGTAAGACTTATATCGTTCGTGAACTTGCTTCACAGGAAATGAAGAACTCTGCAGGTGCAACATGGGATGCTGCAACCGCAGGTAACGCTATCGGTACTTGGGCTTCTTCATTTGGTGATCAAATTGATATCGTAGTTTCTAATAATGATGGTATGGGTATGTCAATGTTTAACGCATGGTCAAAAGATAATAAAGTAGCTACTTTTGGTTATGATGCTAATAGTGATGCTGTTGCGGCTATCGCTGAAGGCTATGGCGGAACAATCAGCCAGCATGCTGACGTACAGGCATATTTAACACTGCGTGTTCTTCGTAATGCACTTGATGGTGTAGACATCGATACAGGTATCGGTACTGCTGATGATGCAGGTAACGTACTGAGTGCTGATGTTTTCAAATACAATGCTGATGAACGTTCTTATTATGCATTAAATGTTGCTGTTACAGCAGACAACTATAAGGATTTCATGGATTCTACAATGGTTTACGCTCCAGTATCTAATCAGCTTGATGAAGCAGCTCATCCTACAAAGAATGTATGGCTGAACATCTATAACTCTGCAGATAATTTCTTAGGTTCTACTTATCAGCCATTATTACAAAAATATGACAAGCTTCTGAATCTAAAAGTTGAATATATCGGCGGCGATGGTCAGACAGAATCTAATATTACAAACCGTCTTGGTAACCCTAGCCAATTTGATGCCTTTGCTATTAACATGGTTAAGACCGATAATGCGGCTTCTTATACAAGTTTATTAAATCAATAATATTTATTAATTAAAGGCGATTAGGGAGAAGAAATTCTCCCTAAGAACCTATTTATGGCAATGCAGCATTTTTAAACAGAGGAGTAAGAACAATGACAGATAAGAAAGATGATATCGTCTTATCAATACGCGGTATGAGCAAGTCATTTGGCCGAAACAGAGTTCTGGATCATATCAATCTGGATGTGAAACGCGGAACCGTTATGGGACTTATGGGTGAGAATGGCGCCGGTAAGTCAACCATGATGAAGTGCCTGTTTGGTACCTATCAGAAAGATGAGGGCAATATCTATTTAAAGGGCAAGGAAGTGAGCTTTTCCGGTCCTAAGGATGCCCTTGAAAATGGTATCGCGATGGTGCATCAGGAACTGAATCAATGCCTGGAAAGAAATGTAATTGATAATCTTTTTCTGGGCCGTTATCCGGTCAATTCCTTGGGTGTGGTTGATGAAGGCAGAATGAAAAAAGAAGCTTCTGAGCTATTCAGAAAGCTGGGAATGACTGTAAATCTTACGCAGCCGATGCGGAATATGTCGGTTTCCCAGCGGCAGATGTGTGAAATCGCTAAGGCAATTTCCTATAATTCACAGGTAATTGTTCTGGATGAGCCTACATCGTCATTGACGGTGCAGGAGGTGAACAAGCTCTTCGAGATGATGAGAAAGCTAAAAGAACAGGGGATTGCCCTTATTTATATTTCTCATAAGATGGATGAGATTTTTGAGATATGTGATGAAATATCGGTACTTCGTGACGGTAAATTGGTTGCGACAAAGAGTACCAAGGATGCTAATATGAACGATTTAATATCCGCAATGGTTGGCCGTTCATTGGATAACCGTTTCCCGCCGGTAGACAATACGCCGGGTGAAAACATCTTATCCATTCAGCATCTGTCTACTAAATTTGAACCGCATTTACAAGATATATCCTTTGATGTGAAAGAAGGGGAAATCTTTGGTTTATATGGTCTGGTAGGCGCTGGCCGTACTGAGCTTTTAGAAACTATTTTTGGTGTTCGTACAAGAGCGGCAGGCCGTGTTTATTACAAGAATCAGCTGATGAATTTCAGCAGTGCAAAAGAGGCCATGGAGAATGGTTTCGCAATGATTACCGAAGAGCGAAAGGCGAATGGTATTTTCCTGAAGGGTGATTTGACTTTTAATACGACAATTGCCAATCTAAACCAGTATAAGTCAGGTGTAGCTCTTTCTGAATCTAAAATGATTAAAGCTACTTCTAATGAAATCAAGATCATGCATACCAAATGCATGGGGCCTGACGATAAGATTTCCAGCCTATCCGGAGGAAATCAGCAAAAGGTTATATTTGGCAAATGGCTGGAACGCGCACCGAAGATTTTTATGATGGATGAACCTACACGCGGAATTGATGTTGGTGCGAAATATGAAATCTATGAATTAATTATCAATATGGCGAAACAGGGCAAGACAATTATCGTTGTTTCATCGGAAATGCCGGAGATTCTCGGTATAACAAACCGTATTGGTGTCATGTCGAATGGGCGGTTGTCTGGTATCGTGAATACTAAAGAGACAAACCAGGAAGAACTTTTAAGACTCAGTGCGAAATATCTATAACAGGGAGATGAATTAATATGGCGAAAGGAAACGATAAGATCCTAACGGCTGAACAGGAACAGCAACTGCGGCAGCCCATTGAGGATTATGTAGGCAAAATACAAGAAAAGATTGATGATCTCAGAGCCGACGGCACCAATCGTGTAGTTGCTCTTCAAAATAATATTGATACTTTAAAACGGGATCGCAGTATACAAAAGGAAGAGAAAGAAAATAGAATCAAGGAATATAATGAACAGCTGGCAAAAGCAAAAACCGTTGAAGCAAACAACAAGGATGAGGTTTCAAAATTGATTAACGATGCGATTGCATATTTGAAAGCGCACTTTGATTCAGATTATTATCAGCTATTAAAAGAAAGCTGCGAACAGGAAAAAATACAGGCTAAGGAAGCATATAATAAGAAAATTGCGGAATTAGAAAAAGAACATAAAGATACTTTGGCAAAAATTTCTGATCATCAGGAAATCAAGGATGAAAAATATGTTCATAAGAACCGGATGTTTGATGCCAAAATGGAGTTAGATAAAGAGCTTCAGCAAATTAAAGACAGAAGGCATGCCGCCTTTGTATGGCAGTATCACCTGATTGACTTGCTGCGTTTATCTAAATTCACCTTTATGGAATCAAGAATGCAGAAATGGGAGAATTATAAATACTCATTTAATAAACGGACATTCTTGCTGAATAATGGCTTATATATTGCGATTATCTTAATTTTTATTGGTCTGTGTATTGCTACCCCAATCATCAAGGGTGTGCCGCTGCTGACCTTTAACAATGTTTTAAATATTTTACAGCAGGCTTCACCGAGAATGTTCTTAGCGCTTGGTGTTGCGGGTTTAATCTTGCTGACCGGTACCGACCTTTCAATCGGACGTATGGTTGGTATGGGTATGACGACGGCAACCATTATCATGCATCAGGGAATCAATACCGGTGCGGTATTTGGTCATGTGTTTGATTTTACAGGTATGCCGATTGGTGCGCGAATGATTTTTGCACTGGTAATGTGTGTTCTGTTATGTACATTTTTTACTGCCATTGCAGGCTTCTTTACCGCAAGATTTAAGATGCATCCATTTATTTCTACAATGGCTAATATGCTGGTTATCTTTGGTTTGGTTACTTATGCGACAAAGGGTGTATCATTTGGTGCTATCGATCCATCAATTCCAAAGATGATCATTCCAAGAATCGGCGGCTTCCCAACGATTATTTTATGGGCAGTTGTAGCCATCGCAATTGTATGGTTTATTTGGAACAAGACAACTTTTGGTAAGAATTTATATGCAGTCGGCGGCAATCCGGAAGCAGCAGCAGTTTCTGGTATCTCAGTATTCTGGGTAACCATGGGTGCATTTATTCTGGCTGGTATTCTTTATGGCTTTGGTTCATGGCTTGAATGTGCAAGAATGATCGGTTCTGGTTCTGCGGCATATGGCCAAGGCTGGGAGATGGATGCTATTGCGGCCTGCGTAGTAGGCGGCGTATCCTTTACTGGCGGTATTGGTAAGATTTCAGGTGTAGTAGTCGGCGTACTTATTTTCACCGTATTAATCTACTCACTGACAATTCTTGGTATCGATACAAATCTTCAATTCGTATTTGAAGGTATTATCATTATCACAGCAGTAACTTTGGACTGTCTGAAATACGTTCAGAAAAAATAATAACTATAAGAAGGCAATGCTTAGTAATAGTTATAAAAAATCAAAGTTCAGGTTTAGATAACATGTGGTTCAGGGCATTTAAAAAGATGGTAAAAATATCTTTTAGAGGCCTTGAACCACTTTTTTTATGTTTGTTCTTATTTATTTATAATGCTGTTTATCATTTCAAATCATAACCAAGCGTTCAGTTTTTGTGTTTGCATTATACAAAATTAAGACTTAAAAAAGCTTGCCATAAAATGCTTAAAGTGCTTCATTAAAATGCTTGTAAAGCCTATTAAATCAGGCTTTTCTTCAGTTTAACAATTGTCTTGCGCAAACACAAATCTTGAACTCTAAAAGGATTGAAAGCGTTTCGATTATGCTTTAAAATCACAAGTGTAAAGGGAAGAGATGAAATAAATCATCCGCCTGTGTAAGCTTACAGAATCACAAGGAGGTGATCCACATGCTTAAAGATTTAACGAGTGAGAAATTGATTCGGCTGCAGATTGAAGCTGATAACTGGGAAGATGCAGTAAGAAAGGCCGCTGAGCCGCTGGAAGATGAAGGCAAGATTAAAGCTAGCTATATTGATGCAATTATCGATTCAGTAAAAACCGCGGGTCCATACATTGTTATCACACCTCATGTAGCGCTGCCGCATGCCCGGCCGGAAACCGGAGCCTTGGAAAGTGCTATTGGTATCGCGACTTTAAAAGCGCCGGTTGCCTTTGGCAATGCTGACAATGATCCAGTGAAGTATCTGTTTTGTCTAAGTGCTAAAGACAACAACTCACATCTTGGCGCATTGGCTGATTTAGCTGAACTACTTGAAAACAAAGAATTTTTTGAATTATTGGATAAAACAAATGATCCAAAAGAAGTCATTGATTATTTAAACCATTAGGTAGAAAAGGAGGTACACATATGTACAAAGCATTAGTTTGCTGCCGTGCCGGCATGGGTTCGAGCATGCTGCTGAAGATTAAGGTTGATCAGGTTATAAAAGAAAATAACATGGAAATCGTTACTGAACATGGAAATCTTGATTCATTAATTGGTTTTAATGGGGATCTGGTTATCACCATGGAGGATCTGATGATGGAATTAAAAGATAAGGTTCCATTTGCTGTCGGTATCCGCAACATTGTTGATAAAGATGAAATCAAAGCAAAATTAAATGAATTCTTAGATACTAAAAAATAGTTGTAAAACTTAAGGGAGGAAAAAGAATATGTTAGATGCATTATTAGGACAAGTCAGGAATACATCGCTGATCGTTGGTTTAATCGCTCTTATCGGTCTGCTGCTGCAAAAGAAGTCAGCAACTGAAGTAATCTCAGGAACTGCAAAAACGATTATGGGCTTTATGATCTTCAACATTGGATCAAGCGCTATCTCAACGATCGTTGCTAACTTTACTACATTATTCAATACAGGGTTTGGAATTGACGGTGTTACAACTCAGGTAGAGGTTGCTACCGGTATGGCATTAAATACTTATGGTACTGAGGTAGCTCTTGTACTGTTAGTAGGTTTCGTTGCTAACTTGGTAATTGCTAAGTTTACACCATTTAAAGCAATCTTCTTAACTGGTCAGCATTTCTTATATTTCGCATGTGTACTTGCATTAGTATTTATCGCTGTGGGTCTGCCAATGCCAGTTACAATTATCGGCGGCGGTATCGTTCTAGGTTTCTGCGGTGCTGCACTGCCAACGCTCTGTCAGCCGTTTATGAATAAGATAACCGGTTCAGATAATCTGGCAATGGGTCACTTCAACTGTATTGGTTATGCTTTCTCTGGTTATGTTGGTAAATTATTTGCTGGTTCAAAAGAAAAATCTGATTCAAGCAATGTTAACATGCCTAAATTCTTTGAATTATTCCGTGACTTTATCTTCTCAATTGCATGCTTCATGGTTGTATTATTCTATATTGCTGTATTTGCATGCGTTGCAACAGGCAACATGGAAACAGTATTGTCAATGTCAGGCAATGACTTATGGTTTGTATATCCGCTGCTGCAAGGTCTGCAATTTGCTGCTGGTATGAGCGTATTGATCTATGGTGTTCGTCAGTTCATCGCTGAAATCACAGCTGCATTCGTTGCTATCTCTGAAAAATATATCCCTAATTCTAAACCAGCTGTTGACTGTCCTGCTATTTTCCCATTCGCACCTACTGCAGTTGTTATCGGTTTCGTCGGTGCATTCTTAGGCGGTCTGTTCGGTATGGCAATGATGGTTCTGTTTAAGAGTCCGGTAATTATGATTCCAGCTGCTGGTATCTGCTTCTTCTCAGGCGGTACTTGCGGTGTATTCGGTAATGCTTATGGTGGATGGAAGGGCGCTCTTGCCGGTTCATTCTTAGTTGGTATTGGTTTAGTTGCTTTACCTCTGGTTCTTTATCCGGTATTTGAAACACTTGGTATCGCTGGTGCTTCATTCCCGAACATCGACTACAATATTGTCGGAACACTCTTGTACAAGGTATTAAGCATTTTCCACTAATTAGATTTATAGTTGTACAGGAACAAGGAGTGAAAATTCCTTGTTCTTGCTTTTTAAGGAGAGCGTATGATCAAAAGTAAAATGAAACAGCAGCCATTATTTGGTACCCTGATAAAAATTGTAGATGATCCGGCGATGTTGATTATGGCAAAGGATGCGGGTATGGATTTTGTCTTTTATGATTGTGAGCATGGGATGATTCCTTATGATCGGCTGCATGATCTGATGCTGATGGGCAATGGCATTAAGATGCCTTCAATCGTAAGGGCTGCACAGCTTGCGCGCAGTGATGTATCAAGAGTGCTTGACTGCGGAGCTGCGGGTGTGATGGTGCCGATGATTGAAACAAGTGAACAAGCCAGACAGCTAGTGCAGTGGAGCAAGTATCCGCCGCTTGGCAGCCGCAGCTATTCAGGCGGTGCAAATACATTCTACAAACCATCAGGCAACCATCAGGAAAATATGCGTGAACTGAATCAGTCAACGATTACGATTGCGCAGATCGAGACCGTTAAGGGTGTTGATAATGTCGATGAAATCGCTCAGGTAGAAGGCATTGACGCTTTGATTGTCGGGCCTGCTGATTTGGGAATATCAATGGGCAATCCTGATAATATGATGCATCCTGATGAGCTGGCTTTGATTCGTAAGGTTGCGAATGCTTGTAAAAGAGCAGATAAGGGCTTTGGAATTATTGGGCCGCTGCCTTTGATTGCCGAATTTAAGAATGATATTGATCTGCTTATCTCAGCCATTGATGTAAATATTCTGCGTGATGGTTTAAAACAATACGTTAAAGGCTATCAGGATATTATTAAATAAAGGAGGATCTATGGAAACAAAGAAAGTAATCAAAGAATTCCTTGATATTGAATTCTCTGAAATACAAAATTATATCAATCATATTGATTATTCTGCCATTGAAAAGGCAAAGGATTTGATTCTGGCTGCGGAAGCTAAGAATAATCGCCTGCATGTGACAGGCATCGGCAAACCAGGACATGTAGCTGGCTATGCGGCTTCACTGCTTTCATCTACCGGTACGCCAACCTATGAACTGCATGGGACAGAAGCTGTTCACGGCAGTGCCGGCCAGGTACTCAGCGGTGATGTGGTAATTGCTATTTCCAACAGCGGAGAAACATCAGAATTAAAGGCAACCGTTGAGACATTGAAAAAGAATGGTGCTAAAATCATCGCGGTTACGGGCAATCCGGATTCATGGCTGGCAAAGAGCGCGGAGGTTGCACTGATTGCCGGTGTTAAACATGAGGGAGATCCATTAAATAAGCCGCCGCGGGCATCTATTTTGGCAGAGATTGTCATGTTACAAAGTTTAAGTGTTTTACTCCAGGAAACCCGTGGTTTAACACCGCAGGAATATGTCAGATGGCATCCAGGCGGTGCGCTTGGTCAGTCGATCAGAGAAGGAAAGTAGGAAAGAACTATGGAAATAAAAGGTATTATTACCGCAATGGTAACTCCTTTTGATGAAAATCAGAAGATTAATGAGACAGCAGCCCGTCAATTGGTTGATAAGCTGATCAGTCAGGGTGTACATGGCTTGTTTATTTTAGGCACAAATGGAGAATTTCATGTGCTGAGCGATGATGAAAAAGTAGAATTCGCTAAAATTGTAATCGATCAGGCAGCCCATCGTGTACCGGTTTATGTCGGTGCCGGCGCATGCGGAACTCAGGAAACAATTAAATTGGCACAGCGGATGGAAGCTGCCGGTGCTGATGCGTTATCCGTGATTTCCCCTTATTTTATCGCTCCTACTCAGCAGGAACTGGCTGACCATTACCGTAAGGTTGCGGAAGCTGTAAATATTCCAATTATCATGTATAACATTCCGAAGAATACCGGTATTAATATTGAACCGGAAACCGTCAAATCATTGATTGGCGTTAAGAATATTGCCGGCATTAAAGACAGCAGCGGCAACATGGAAAATATGCAGGGTTATATTGACGCGGGTAAAGGCAGTGATTTCGTAGTCTTAGTTGGTTCTGATTCAAAGATTCTGCCGGCTTTGAAAATCGGTGCCGCAGGAGCTATTGCCGGTACAAGCAATGTTATTGCGGAATTAGATGTGTCAATTTATGAAAATTACTTAAAGGGCAATTTGGAAGCTGCCGAGCAGGCACAGAAGGATATTGATGTTCTGCGTGGTGTTTTAAAGCTAGGAACCGTGCCGTCAGTGATGAAAAGAGCAGTGACTTTATTAGGCATTAATGTGGGGGATGCGCGTTATCCAGTAAGCAAGCTGCCGGCTGAGGCTGATGAACAAATTAAAGCAGCACTTGCTTATTATAAATTGTAAGAGGGGAATGGGTTATGTTTAAAACAGATATCATAACAAGAATTGAGAAAACCGGCGCAATGGCTATCGTTCGTACAGAAACCATTGAGCGCGGCATTGAAATTGCGCAAGGCTGTTTAAACGGCGGCGTAGATGTTTTGGAAATCAGCTATACATTACCTAATGCCGGTGAAGTAATTGAAGCGATTAATAAAAAATTTAATGATCAGCTGGTAGTGGGTGCCGGTACGGTACTCGATGCAGAAACGGCACGTTTAGCAATTCTTAAGGGTGCTAAATTTATCATTGCTCCTAATTTCAGCAAAGAAGTTGCCAGATTATGCAATCGATATCAAATTCCTTATGCACCTGGCTGTACCACAATTACCGAAATGGTTGAAGCGATGGAAGTTGGTGCTTCCTTTATCAAAGCTTTCCCAATCTCTAATTTCTATGGCCCAGAGCTTGTATCGGTACTAAAAACCCCAATCCCGGTTATGCCGATCCTTGCATCAGGCGGCATCACTTTGGATAACTTATCTGATTGGATAAAAAAAGGTACTGAATGCTGCGGCTTCGGCGGTTTGCTGACTAAAGGGACATCTGAGGAAATTACGGAAAATGCGAAAAAGATCCGTGCGATTATTGATGAAACTCGTTCAGCAATGAAATAATTGAGTAATCATAAAGAAAACTGTCATGTTGATATTTACATGGCAGTTTTTTTGTTTAGTGTATATGTTTCAATGTATAAGCATGGCTCTACGCAGCGTAGGTTGTTCCTTAATATGAATAATGGTATTCTAAGCTAGTAAAGTGAGGGTATATGAAATGAATACTTATATAACAGGCTCTGTAATTAAAATGTTAAGAGAAAAGCAATGCATGACGCAGCTTCAGCTGGCAGAAAAGCTGAACGTGAGTGATAAAACTATTTCCAAATGGGAAACAGGAAAGGGATTACCTGATATCTCATTAATTGAACCATTAGCCGCAATTTTAAAAGTTTCACTTCCGGAATTATTATCCGGTGAGCAAATTATAAATACGAATCGCTCGGCTAATATTATGAAATCAAATCTTTATGTTTGCCCGATATGCGGAAATATTTTACATGCCACTGGCTCGGCAATGATTTCCTGCTGCGGTGTCACACTGCCCTCTTTAGAGAATGAGCAGGTTGATGATGAACACCAAATAAGCTGTGAAAAAATAGAAAATGAATATTTTGTCTCACTTCATCATCCTATGACCAAAAATCATTATATTTCTTTTATGGCATATTGTACCGGTGAACGATTTGAATTGGTAAAACTGTATCCTGAAAGTTCTATTGAAGTACGGTTTTTCTGCCGTGGACATGGCTTATTGTATTGGTATTGCAACCATCATGGCTTATTCATGAAGAAAATTTAGGGGGATAAGTAATTGTATTTAATGGAAGTCCGGCAGGTGTAAATAGCACCGCTAATCTTATTGCCGAAGCATTTTTAAAGGGTGCTATGTCAGCCGGAGCGGAAATAGAAAATATCTTTTTGACAGACTGTCGCATCATTCAATGTCATCAAGTTTACGCAGATATTATAAATGAGCTGAATACTCCGCTCATGTCCACACAAGATTATGTAACCTACATTCAAAAGGCTTAAAGATATTAAATACCTGTTACGATCAAGAATCATGACAGGTATTTCAGTTTATTATTAACAACTCTTGTTACACAATACTATTTTGCTGAGGGAATTAAAGATTAACTGCTTGTGGAAAATGCATAATATTCTTTTCAGAACACAAACCTAAATGACGTTATGGAAGCATTATGTTATTATGTACTTAAAGAAAAATTGAATTTTTAGCAGGAGGAAATATTAAATGAATACTGAAATTCTTGGTAAGAAAGATGGTTATATAATACGATTGGCCAAAATTCAAGATGCAACTAATTATTATGAACAAAATTTTTGCCCTTTAGATAAAGAAGTTGCGCGATTGACCGGTAGTAAAGAAGTATACACAAAAGAAGAAGTTGAAACCTTTTTCTTAAGATCGCTTGAAGATGATGATAGATATTTCTTTTTGATTATAGCACCTAACGGCAGAATAATTGGTGAAAGTATTATTAATGAAATTGATTGGAATTTACGCAGCGCTAATTTTCGTATAGGTCTTTATCAATTGACAGAGAGAGGTAAAGGAATTGGAACTTGGGCAACAGAAGCAACGCGTGATTTTGCATTCGAAAAATTAAGGTTACATCGATTAGAGTTGGATGTATATTCATTTAACCCAAGAGCTGAAAAAGTATATTTAAAAGCAGGATTTAAGAGAGAGGGTGTTTTAAGAGATGCTATTATGGATGGCAATGAATATGCAGATGATATTTTGATGTCAATTTTAGAAGATGAATGGAAAGCATTAAAGAAATAAAATAATAAGTATAATTAAATAAACTGAAATCTTACAAACCTATAGGGTGAAGCTATGGCAAGTGATTATGAAGTCCCATTTAACAATGTTTGACTAGACAAATTAGAAGGTAAAAATAATTCATAAATTTATAGATTTTGGAAAATAATAAGGAGGAGTATAATGCTGACAATAGAAGAATTCAGGCTATTACCGGATGATGAAAAAGCAGAGAGATATAAAGAGTTAAGTGATCATGATCGCTTTATATGGCGGATATCAAGTCCTTTATCAGTTAAAGCTGTAACTAATAAGGGATTATCTAAAGAGCAGAGAGAAAGTGTTAGAGAATCACGATTAAAACTACTGAAGGAAGGCAAAATTACGCAACAGCAGTTTGATGAGTTAGAAAAAGATTAAGATCTTCATAATTCTAGGAATATGTAAATTTATCAGTAGAAAGTAATTGACACAAAAAATAACTGTCTTGAGGTTCATCACCAACAAGACAGTTATTTTAGTTTCATTATTAATATCCGTACATCTCTCCCCAATATATCTCATAAATCAGCCAATCATCATCGGCATTTACTTTACCGCATAAAAAGATTCTCGGATAACGTCCACTGTCAATCTGCGCTCCAACGACATCCTCACCCCACACGAAATCAATATCAGCCTTAACAACAGCTGTTTCACTAAGACTGTATTGATCGATATCCGCTTGTATATGCTCAGCCAATAAAGCATCAATTTCATTTTGGGTTAGGGTCGTTACCTCATGGATAACATAATCCTTAACATATATACCCTCATCAAAGTTCTTCTTCTCATTGGCAGCTGATATCTTTAATGCTTCGTTATCACCATACAAGTCACTCAGCTTTTCATATTCACTGGCAATATCATAATAATAATTATTTACTACTAATTCTTCCACACTGCTTTTTGGAGCTGCTTCTAAAGTAAAACTGCGTCCATTAAATTGAACGTTCATTTCACCATGATATTCATAGACATCAGAAGCTTTATTTTCATCTTGTGCTGCATTATTTTGTGAATCATGATTATTTATTTCCGGTTGCTTGTCAGCCGGTGCAGCACATGCACTCAGCATCCCAGCCATAAGCAATATGCTTAAAAACTTATTTATGTTTCTCATCAGTTACCTCCATTTGTTGATCTTACCATTATCTTACCATAAAATATCAGCTTATTATGTGATTTAAAACACACATATAAAACAAAGTTTAAATTTTGTATAGGTACTTGACAAAAATAAGACATAAATTCAATTGAGGTTTTGCCGCTTATCCAGTAGAATGAAAGTGGAAAATAATAACAATTCAACTGTGATCGGGGGATTGAAAATGGATAATGACTTAATAACATTGATTAAAATCTTGAATAAGAAATCATATCTGACATTGAAAGATCTCGAAATTGAAACAAAAGCAACTAAAAGACAAGTAACTTACCGCCTTGAAAAAATCAATCATCTGCTTAAATCTGAAAATCTGCCCATTATTACAACAGGCGGTAAAAAAGAATTGCTGATTGATGCTCATACACGTGAATTCCTTGTCGGTTTTATTCATGAGATGAAAAAAGATGATGTTTACTATCTGAATAAAAAAGAGCGTCTGGCTTATATTTACCTGATGCTTTTTATGAATCCTGAGTATATCGCTCTTCAGCATTTTATCGATGCCCTTCAAGTGAGCCGTTCGACAGTGTTGCTGGATTTTAAGGATTTGGTATTAGAATTAGACCAAGATCACATCACAATAAAAAATAATCGTATCAAGGGATATTACCTCTCAGGTTCTGAAATGGAAATCCGCCGTTATATGATGAAGCTGATTATCTCTTCCTTAGCTGATGAACGCAATACGAAAGTATTTGATTTATTTATCGATGATTTTAATTTGGATACATTTGAATATTCCAAGCTGGTAATAACAGAATTATCAGAAAGAAATCATATATCCTTTGTGGAAGACCGTCTTGTAGAATTTATTTATATTTTTATATTCCTAAAAGCAAGAATGATCAGCGGCAAGGATGCCAGTGCTGAAATCAGTATGATGCCTGATTTAGATGCGATGAAATCAATGAAGGAATATGCCTTTACGGAAGCCCTGCTGACAAACTATAAGAATACAAGCTTAATTCCTGAAAAAGAAATCAATTATATTAGTTCATGGATTCTGGGCATATCGGTGGGAAATGTTGAAGAAGATGCGCAGGACTGCTTAATTATCGGCGAAATTGTCGGTAAGATTATGACTCGTTTTGAGTTCTTAAGCGGCATCCATTATAAGGATAGTGAGGAAATTTTCCGTCAGCTGTTTTCACATTTTCGTCCGGCTTATTATCGTTTGCTGTTCAAATTGCCAATCTATAATCCGCTTTGTCAGCGGGTAAAGGATGAATATAAAGAGCTTTATGCTTTAGTTAAGGAAACAATGAAACCTTTCACTGTTCTTTTTGGGGAAGAGATTCCGGAAGATGAATTGGCTTATCTGACAATCCATTTCGCAACCATCTATTCCAAGAATCGTGAAGGTGAAGCGATGGAGAAGAAAAGGGCGCTGATTGTCTGTTCCAATGGCATTGGTTCCTCCGCAATTTTATATAATGAATTAAAGAACATGTTTCCTGAAATATATTTTTATCTGCCCATTGAAGCTGCCGGTTACGCTGATTTTAATGAACCGGTAGAGATTATTTTTACGACGCAGTTTCATCGCGGTATGAATGAACTTAGTATACCTGTGGTTAAGGTCAGTCCTGTCATGGATATGCGCGAGCGTTATGAAGTAGTTCGTGAGGTATGCTCCCGATTGAAAATGTCGCTGGTCAATCAGCCTAATGTGGAAATGATTTTAGAAGCAGTTCGCAAGCATGCACTGATCAGTGATGAGAATGCATTGTATAATGAGCTTTACGCGATGTTCTCACCCAATGAGAATGCAGTTAAGGATGAGCTTAAGGGATATAAGCTGACGGATTTAATTTCTAAAGAGCTGATCTGTCTGAAACTTGAAGCGAAGGATTGGGAAGATGCTATCCGTCAATCAGGTGCTAAGCTTGTGGATAACGGCAAGGTTACTCAGCATTATATTGATGAAATTATCCGTATCAATAAAGCGACGGCTCCCTATATCGTAATAACTAAGCATGTGGCACTGCCGCATACACGGCCTGAAAATGGTGCTTTAGAATGCGCGTTAGGGGTAGCGGTGCTTAAAAATCCAGTCGTATTTGGCAGCGCAGAAAATGATCCGGTCAAATATATTTTCTGTTTGAGTGCATTGGATAATGAAAGCCATCTGCCTGCGATGTCAGAATTCCTAGATCTGATTAACAGACATGAATTTTTTGAAATGCTGGATCAGGCGGAGACAGCAGATGAGGTAATTAATTATATTAAAGAATATGAAAGTAATGAAGCAGCTTAAAAGCTGCTTTATTATATCTTATAGAACTTTCAATTGTTAATAATCCAAAAGTTTCAGCAAGAAAAATAGAAAACCTCCCTGTGATTCATTTAGTAAAGAGTTGCTGACTCTATGAAAAACACAAAGAGGATATGGACTTTTGATAAGTGTGGGTAAATAATCTTATTTTTATTAACTTGATTTAACTATTGAGAATATTAGTCAAAATAAATGCGTAGAAACTTTAGCTATTTTTTTAATTACAATTTCTACTTGTGAATTTATTCAGTAATTAATAAATTCAGAATAACTGTATCAGCTATTATTCCTCATAGAATTATTATAACATAATATTTTATTGATTTTAATTATTGAAAAATCACATTCTTTAAAATACTATTTAATTAACAAGGGGGAATAGACCAATGGACATATTGTTTTGAAAAACTATGGGGGTGGATGCAATAATTTTATGAAAAAATTACGAAATTATTATTTTGATCTTTTTCTTGCTGTTGGTAATTAGGGTGGATGATTATGCAATTATTTAGATTGTTATGGTTGCTTATCATAGGCTATTGTGTACTTGTTGGCCTCTTGTTTTGGTTGAAAGGGAAGCTTTTCTTCATTATACATTGTGTTTTCTTATTTTTATTAACCTATTTATTATTTTTATTAGAAATTGATTATGTCGACTTGGCTTTAATAAGTATGAATCAATTTGAAGCGTTATTATTTATTATTTCAGTTTTATCGTGTGTATTATTGTTAGTTATCGGATTAATTAAAATAAACAAAACTAAATAATGTACTAGAATGTCAGAATATATGTGTGTAACATTGTTATAAATCGCTAATATGTTTTAATTTTCCATATAAATTTTATAATAGTTGTTTTAAACTATGGTACAGTTGCTAAAAATGTAAAAAGAGTGCTAAAACGTTGATTTACTACTTGCTTTCTTGAATTCTATCCGCTATAATTATAAAGCACTTACTTTAGGTAAACTGTTACTTAAGGCGGAAGGAGAAAAATTATGAAACAAGGAATTCACCCAAAATACAATCGTATTATTGTTAAGTGTTCAACTTGCGGAAATGAATTTGAAACTGGTTCAACAGCTAAGGAATTACGTGTTGATACTTGTTCAAACTGTCATCCTTTCTTCACTGGAAGACAACGTTTCGCAGCTGCACAAGGACGAATTGAAAAGTTCAATAAGAAATACGGCATTAAGGAATAATGAAAATCAGGACTTAAAAAGTCCTTTTTTCTTGCCGTGTTATCGAGTATAATAAAGAATGGATAACGAGGTAATCATGTATGTATCAACAATATCGTGAAGGCTGGCTGGAAGTAATCACCGGCTGCATGTTCGCAGGCAAGACGGAGGAGTTGATCAGACGGATCAATGTGCTTCAGTTTGCCGGTAAAAAGGTTGTCGTTTTCAAGCCGAAAATCGATGATCGTTATAGTAAAGATCAAGTTGTTTCGCATTGCGGCAAATGCATCGAGAGTTTTGCGGTTTCCAGTTCAAAAGAAATTTTAAAGCTGGCAGGTGATGCTGAAGTCATTGCCATCGATGAGGTTCAGTTTTTTGATGAAGGTATCATTGAGGTATGCAACTCGTTTGCGGATCAGGGCAGGCGTGTGATGGCCGCGGGTCTGGATCTTGATTTTAGAGGTGAACCTTTTGGGGTTATGCCATCCTTAATGACCTATGCAGAATTTGTTACTAAGCTGACGGCTGTCTGTATGCGCTGCGGCGCTCCGGCTACCCGTACACAGCGGCTAGTTGATGGACATCCGGCCCGTTATGATGATCCGATCATTCAGGTTGGAGCCAGTGAAAGCTATGAAGCACGGTGCCGTCATTGCCATGAGGTACCAGGCAGAACTTTGATTAAATAAAAAGAAAGAAGGTATAGTTATGAATCCGATGATCGAACGTTTAGAATCAATCACAGCGCGTTATGAAGAATTGGGCCAGCTGCTGCTGGAACCAGCTACGTTGTCAGATAATCGTCTGATGGCTAAGCTTGCGAAGGAACAGGCTTCATTGACGCAGACGGTTGAGGCTTATGAAGAATATAAGAAAATTGAAGAAGAACTAGTCAGCGCTCATGAGCTGCTTCATGAAAAAGATGAAGAGATGCGCGAGATGGCAAGAATGGAGATTGAAGAGCTTGAACCCCGCAAGGAAGAGCTGATTGCTAAGCTTGAAGTATTATTAATCCCTAAGGACCCAATGGATGATAACAATGTTATCGTGGAAATCCGCGGTGCAGCCGGCGGTGATGAAGGTAATATCTTTGCCGGTGATTTATACCGTATGTATACACGTTATGCTGAAACAGTTGGCTGGAAGACTGAATTAATGGAAGTTCAGGAATCAGAAGCCGGTGGTTTCTCTTTGATTTCCTTTATGCTTAAGGGTGATCGTGCTTATGGCCGTTTAAAATTCGAATCAGGCTCACATCGTGTACAGCGTGTGCCAAAGACAGAATCAGCCGGACGTATCCATACATCAACAGCAACGGTATTAGTTTCTCCGGAAATTGAAGCGGCAGATTTTGAAATTGATGATAATGATCTGGAAATTGAAACATGCCGTTCATCAGGTGCCGGCGGTCAGCATATCAATAAGACTGACTCTGCGGTGCGTATCGTACATATTCCTACCGGTATCACGGTAAAGTGTCAGGATGGCCGTTCTCAGCATGAGAATAAGGCAACGGCTATGCGTTTAGTTCGTTCCCGTGTCTATGAGGAGCATATGCGCAAGCTGGAAGAAGAAGCCGGCGCAGAACGCCGCAGTAAAATCGGTACTGGTGACCGTTCAGAAAAAATCAGAACGTACAACTATCCGCAGAATCGTGTTACCGATCATCGCATCGGCTTAACAATCAACCAGCTTGACCGTATCATGGAAGGTAAGCTGGGCGATGTATTAGATGCGCTTGAAGAATACGATCAAAAGCTGAAACTGGCTGGTGAAAAATAATGCCGACCTATCGTCAATGTCTGAAACAGGCTCAAAAGCAGATGCAGAATGCCGGTTTGAGTGAACAAAGTGCTACTTTACTGATGCTTGAGCTGGCGAATATGGATTCCCAGAATCTTTATATGGATTATGAAAAAGAGATGCCATCAGAGCTTGAAGAAAGCTTTAACGAAGCCTTTCCAAGGTTATTAAGCGGGGAACCGCTCCAGCATATTCTGGGCTTTGAGTGGTTTTATGGCTATCGCTTTAAGGTAAATGAAGATGTGCTGATTCCACGCCCGGAAACCGAAGAATTGGTTGCCAATATTCTGGCGGCTTATGATGAGCATTTTGCTGATAAGGAAAATGTGATGGTTTGTGACATCGGTACTGGTTCAGGTGCAATTGCGATTTCATTAAAGAAAGAAGAACCTAAATTAAACGTCATGGCTACGGATATCAGTGAACGGGCATTAGCGGTCGCTGGTGAAAATGCAAAAATCAATGAAGCACAGGTAGCCTTTTGCTGCGGTGATATGGTAGAGCCTTTAATTGAACGTCAGCTGCATTTTGATATTCTGATTTCTAATCCACCTTATATTCCTAATGATGAGGAGCTTGAACATTCGGTTAAGGACTTTGAACCGCATGTTGCTTTATTCGGCGGTGATGATGGTTTGAAATTCTACCGCATCATATTTGAACGCTCTAAGCTGATTCTAAACGAAAAGAGTATGCTTGCCTTTGAAATCGGATATAATCAAAAGGAAGCATTGATGGCTGAGGCGGCAAAATACTTCCCTGATAGTAAGATTGAAGTGTTAAAGGATATGAATGGCAAGAATCGTATGTTATTTATTTATAATCATTGTGACTAAGAACCTAATGGTTCTTTTTCTATGTTTAAATTAAGCAGAACTGTCTATCCTTAAGGCAGGAGGCTGACATATGAAAAAACTGACACTAATCCTGCTGATCTGGACATTCTGGCTGGTAACGCCAATAAAATCAGAAGGCGTGGTTCCTGAATATACAATATATAATGATTCAAAGGCCGCGGATATTGCCGCTGTACATGATGAGGTGATGATGATTGCCAGTGATTTATTTCAATATGCGGATGCTGACAGTTATCAGACACTGCTGCAAAGCGGCATTCAAAAATTCAGTCATGAAGGCTGGCAGGTTAAGCTTCATAACCATTCTTTAATCATAACCATCGGAGATGGCAAAGGCGATGTTGTCGGCGGTAAGTTTACAAAAAATGAATTTTGTCTGCCAGAGGTAAAACCAAAATCAATTGTGCGTGAATGGCTCGGATTTTAATTCGAGTCTTTTTCTTTATAAGTATGAATAATTGTGGTAAACTGTTTGCAGAGTGGTGATATAGATGGAAACAAAAAGAAAAACAAAAGAAGAAATGGATGAAGTTATTGAGTGTTTACAAGCCGGTGGCGTGGCAGCATTTCCTACCGACACAGTGTATGGTTTAGGTGTCATTTATGATGATGAAAAAGCCTTGGAGCGTTTAAAAGAAGCGAAGGGAAGACCGGAGAATAAACCGATTCCGCTGATGATTTCTAATCTGAAGCAGATTGAGAGCGTGGCGGTAGTTACGGAAAAAGCAAAGAAGCTGATTCAGAAATTTATGCCGGGTGCCTTCACAATCATTTTAAAGAAGCGTGAAAATGTACCGGCCTATGTAACTAATGGCTTTGATACCATCGGTATCCGTATGCCTGATGATGATTTTATTCTTGAATTAATGAACCGCATTGGCAAGCCGATGCTGGTAACAAGCGCGAATATGTCCGGTATGCCGACAGGTACAACTTTCATGGAAGTTATTGAACAGCTGGAAGGCAGAATTGACATGGTAGTTAAAGGAATGTGCGGCTGTAAGGAAAGCTCAACCATTGTAGACGCGTCTACGGATGCGGTAAAGCTGATCCGCAAAGGCCCGATCAGTGAAGATGAAATCATGAAAATCATGGAGGAAAATTAAATGAAAGTTGCAATTGCTTGTGATCACGGTGCATATGAATATAAGGAAATCTTAAAAAAGATGCTGATTGAGGAAGGATATACGGTGACTGATTTTGGCACTGATTCTACTGCTTCAGTCGATTATGCGGATTATGCCTCAGCCGCCGCCAGAAGTGTAGCGGCTCATGAGAATGATAAGGGTATTGTCTTATGCGGTACCGGTATTGGTGTAAGTATTGCAGCCAATAAGATCAAGGGCATCCGCTGTGCCTTATGTTCAGATCCATTGAGCGCCCGTTTAACCAGAGAGCATAATGATTCCAATGTATTAGCCATGGGCCAGCGCATCATCGGTGAAGAATTGATGAAGGAAATTGCTCATGTATGGCTGACTACTGAGTTCTCACATGAAGAACGTCATCAGCGCCGTATTGATAAAGTAAGCAAATTGGAGGACTAAGAAATGAAAGATCTTGAAATTCAGGCAGCCATTGAAGAAGAAGCAAAGCGTCAGTTATATAACATTGAACTGATTGCCTCCGAGAATTATGTATCCGATGAAGTTATGGAAGCAGCCGGCAGTATTTTGACAAATAAATATGCGGAAGGTTATCCAAGCAAGCGCTATTACGGCGGCTGTGTCAATGTGGATGTCGTGGAAAACATTGCCAGAGAGCGTTTATGCCGTATTTTTGGTGCTGAGCATGCGAATGTGCAGCCGCATTCAGGATCACAGGCTAATATGGGTGTTTATATGGCTGTCCTTGAACCTGGTGATAAGGTTTTAGGTATGGACCTTAGCTCCGGCGGTCATTTAACGCATGGCCATCCTTTAAATTTCTCAGGAACGCTGTATCATTTTGTCAGCTATGGCGTTAACCGTGAAACTGAAATGATTGATTATGATGAGGTTATGGAAATTGCAATGCGAGAAAAACCGAAGCTGATCGTAGCAGGCGCAAGTGCTTATCCGCGGATCATTGATTTTGCTAAATTCAGGGAGATCGCTGATGCATGCGGTGCTTATCTGATGGTGGATATGGCGCATATTGCGGGTTTAGTAGCTGCCGGTCTGCATCCAAATCCAGTTCCTTATTGTGATTTTGTCACGTCCACAACCCATAAAACATTAAGAGGCCCGCGCGGCGGTATTATTCTCTGTAAAGAGAAATACGCGGCATTATTGGATAAGAAAGTGTTCCCTGGCATGCAGGGCGGTCCGCTGATGCATATTATCGCGGCAAAAGCAGTGTGCTTTAATGAGGTACTGCAGCCTGAGTTTAAAGAGTATGCAAAGCAAATCATTGATAACTGTAAAGTTTTAAGTGATACATTAAAAGAGGAAGGCTTCAGAATCGTAACCGGCGGTACCGATAATCATTTGATTTTAGTTGATGTGATGGGTTCAATTGGTGTCAGCGGTAAGGAATGCGAAAAAATTCTTGATGAAGTATGCATTACCTGCAACAAGAATACGATTCCTTTTGATACACAAAAACCATTTGTAACATCAGGTATTCGTTTGGGTACAGCGGCAATGACAACCCGTGGTTTCAAAGAAGCTGAATTTAAACAAGTAGCGCTTTGGATTTCAAAAGCGTTAAAGAATAAAGAGAATGCGGAAGAACTGGCAAAGATTCGTGACGAGGTACGTTCACTGACCGTCAATTATCCGATTCACCGCGCTTATTAATCGAATATAAATCGAAGGTGGTAGCAAGCTAAAACTATCACCTTTTTCTTATCCTTAACCGCATCTTAACCTTCGTGTGATAAGATTATTGAAAGGATGTGTTAAAATGAAAATACTGATTATTGAGGATGAGATTGATCTGTTGGAAGCGCTGGCTTTGGGCTTTAAAAAGAAAGGCTACGCGGTAGATATTGCCGATGAGGGCAGTTTGGGCTTAGAGTACCTGCTTACAAATGACTATGATCTATTAATTTTAGATTTGAATTTACCGTCTATGGATGGTATTGAAGTCCTGCAGGCGATAAGAAAAGAAAACAAGGAATTAAAGATATTGATTCTTTCCGCGAGAACAGAAATTGATGATCGAGTGAAGGGACTTGAATTAGGGGCTAATGATTATTTGATTAAACCCTTTGCATTTGCGGAATTAGAAGCTCGCTCAGCAGCTTTATTAAGACGTAATTTTATACAGCGTGATCCTTTGCTTCGCCATGGCAGCCTGACGCTTGATATGAATCTTCGAAGTGTTATGATTAATGAAAATAAAATTGAATTAGCACCTAAGGAATATGCCATCCTTGAATATCTGCTGTTTAATGCCGGCCGGGTTGTGAGCGCGGAGGAGCTGATTGAACATGTATGGGAAAGTGATGCTGATTATTTCAGTACATCACTTAAGGTTCATATGAGCAATCTAAGAAAAAAATTAGTGGAAGCAAGCGGTGCGGAAATAATTCTTACGATCCGCGGCGCCGGTTATTTGATTGAGGAGTGTAAAGAATGAAAAAAATATCCTTACGCTGGCGGGTAACGATAGCGGCCGCTTTTGTATTGACCTTGTTTTGTGTGGCGATGACGCAGTCTTCAATCCGTGATGCCAACATTATTATAGCCGATCCAATTCTTAAACTAAGAACCGCGATGAAAGCCGATCCGATTCTTAATGGTGATCAAAATTTTTCGCCGGATACGGCGCTTGATGAGACAGTATATAATGGCTTAGATAATTTTACCCAAAGGAGCTATTTGTTTATGCTGGCAGCGATTGGCGGCGGATCTTTTTTAGTTTATCTATTGGCGGGTTATTCATTGCAGCCAGTTAAAAAGCTAAGCAGCAGCATTGAAGCAATCAGTGAAAAACAGCTGTCATCACGAATTCAAGGCTTTGACAGCAAAGATGAAATTGCGAAACTGGCAGATGATTTTAATGCGATGATGGATCGTTTGGAAATTGCTTTCCTTCGTGAAAAGCGCTTTTCTTCAAATGCCGCTCATGAATTGCGCACACCCTTAACGATTATCCGTACTAATTTAGAAATTTTGGCGATGAATGAAACACCGGCAATAGAAGATTATGAACATGTTGTGAAAATCATTAAAAAACAAAATCAGCGGATGATTGCCCTCGTTGAGGATTTGTTTGCTTTATCGGCAATGAAATCATCAAGCATTGAGGATGTCTTTGACGTCAAGGAGATAATTGTGGATATTATACGGGAAATGCAGCCTTTGGCAAATCAGCGAAAGATTGATATTCAATCAGAATTATCATCAGGACTGATTAAGGGTAATCCAATTATCTTCCGACAGGCAGTAGCCAATTTGATTGAAAACGGCATCAAGTATAATACTGAGCAAGGCACTTTAAAGGTGCGTTCTTTGATTGAAAAGAATCAATATATAATTGCCGTTGAAGATACGGGGATCGGTATTGATCAGGAGCAGGCAGCGCATATTTTTGAACCCTTTTATCGAATTGAAAATTCACGTTCAAGAAATACCGCCGGCGCCGGTCTTGGTTTAGCGCTGTGCCGTGAAATCATTGAGGGACATGGCGGCAGTGTTGCATACAGCCCGCTGGAACATGGCAGTTTGTTTACCATTCAGCTGCCTTTAAATCAAAATCTAACAGCTGTCAACGAACCGGATTAAACCGGTTTTTTTTCTGTAACTTATGCTGAGTCTTAACTTAGTCTTAACCTAATCCCTGATAAACTAAAACCCGGGAAGCGAGGTTTGATGATGAATTTATTAAATAAAAGTGTACATTGGTTTAAAAAGAATCCCAAACGTCTGATTATAGTCGCAGCAGCCTCGGCGATCATACTGGGCGGCTGGTCATTGTTTAAACCAAAGGATATTGATGATGGCGCAATCTTGCGCGAATATCCAGTTACACGCGGTAATATTACGGTAGGTGTAGAAGCAAGCGGCAAATTAACTTCAAAGCGAACGATTCATACTTTTGCGGAAGGTTTGATATTTGAAGAATATTTAGTACCGCAGGGAGGTGAGGTCAAGAAAGGTGACGCACTTGCCAGAATTTCACTGACTAATTTGAATGAGGTGATTGATCGATTAGAAAAAGAGGCAGCAGACGCGAAAGATGCCTATCTCCAAGCAGGCAACGCGATTACCCGCTTTCAGCTTCAGTCTTCTTTATCAGCAGAGGAGAAGCAGCAGAATTCAAAATTAAAATATGAGGCTGATTTGAAGCAGATTACAGAGGAACTGGATGATCTTGCTAAGCAGTTGGAAGCATTGGAAAAGCAGAAGCTGACGCTGTCGCCTAACAATAAGGAAGCGTTGGAAGAGGAAAAGCAAACACTTGAAAAGAGCTTAAAAGCAGCCCGAGCGGAATTAGACGCGCTAGAAGAAGCTCGTGAAGCAGAGCTGGAACGTGAAATGGAAGAGGCTGCTTATCAAAGTAACATTAATAAGGAACAGCTGATTGCCTATCAAAATGCGATTGAGGAAGCCGCAGCGGCATTAAAAAAAGCTGAAGCGGAGGCCGAAGAGGAAGCTATAAAGCGTGCTAAAGCGGCGCTTGAACAGGCGGAAGCAGCCAAGCGTCTTTATCTGATGCAGAGTAATAAGGGCTTAAGTGACCGCTTTGAAGCAAGCCGTTTAGCCTATGAGGAAAAGAAAAAGCAGGCCGAACAAAATATCTCTGATCTGCGTGCGAAAATCAGAAATCTCGCAAATAAATCAGAGGAAGTGCTGGCCAAGCAAAGCGCTGAGCTGGATACTCAGATTGCGGAAATAAAGGATAAAATTGAAAAGGCAAACCGTCGGCTGGAGGATTTGAAAAAGCAAAGAAATGAAGAGCTGGAAAGAGAAGCGGCTGCTGGAGATACACAGGATAAGCTGAACGAACTTGAGCTATCTTCTTTGAGAGCCAGTGAACAAAGAGCTTACCGGACTTATGATACTGCACAGCAGGAACTTGAAAAAGCAATAAAACTGTTGGATGAGCCTATATTATATGCCGAGACGGACGGTATTGTTTTGACCGCACCTTACCGCAGTCAGGAAAAGATAACGAATGAGAAAGCGGTTGTTGAGATTGGCAGCTTAAAAGACATGGAGCTTGAATTAGTCATTGAGCCGGTGGATATTAACGATATTGAAATCGGTCAGTTTACATCAATCAGTGTCAGCGTCTTTCCATCTGATGAATTAGAAGGTGAAGTCATCTCTAAAAACTTGGCGGTGAATGACGGTAACTATAGCATTAAAGTAAAACTGAAAGAGAATCCATTAAGTCTGCTTGAAGGAATGGCGGCAAATGCGACCATCGTTACAAAACAGAAAAAAGATGTTCTGATATTATCCAATAAAGCAATTAAGCTTGTTGATGGAAAACAGGTTGTAAAGGTTAAGGATGAAAAAGGACATTTACAGACAATTGAAATCACGGCGGGATTTTCAGATGGTCAGGTTAGTGAAATACTCAGTGGTCTTTCTGAAAATGATGTAGTTATCGTAGAGGATTAGGTCATGAAAATAACCGAGCTGATCCGTCTGATTTGGATCAATGTTAAACAGAATCGATTCAAGGTAATGCTGACATCATTGGGTATTATTGTTGGTACGCTGACTATCGTTTTAGTTATAGCGATCGGCCGCGGCGGTGAACAGGAGGCAGCCCGTCAATTCTCGGGGTTGTCGGCGGATACGATTTATATAAAGCCTGATTGGGCATCCATTTATTCAATGCAGGGCAGTAATAAGATTGAAAAGCTGGATGAGGAAGACCTTGGTCACATCATGGATGAAACAACGGTACTGAGTGGTATTTATCTAAGAGAAAGCGGCTATAAGCAAGTAAAGATTAAACGTCAAAAGGCTAATCTTTCAATTGTTGGTGTAACAGAAGGATATGCGGAAATATCAAACTTCACCTTTGCCGCCGGCAATGATTTCTCAGAATCGGACTATGAACAAGGAAGCAGTATTGTTGTGATCGGACATGGAATCGCAGAGACATATTTTAATGGCGCTGAGGGTGCTGTCGGAGAAAAGTTGGTGATTGATCAGACCGTCTATAAAGTCGTTGGCGTACTCAGCAGAAGCGGTGATGGCTTACAAGGATTAACCAGTGATGATTCAGTTTTTATGACTTATAAAACTTTTAAAAAAGCAAAAATCACTGCCGAGGATAACTATGCTGAAGCGGTAGGCAAGGCAATCAGTATAAAAGCTGTTCCCCGTGCGATTAAAGAAATCACCAGCACCTTGAATTATTATATGGTGAATGGCGATAAGTACAATGTTGAGGATGCCGGCAGCCGTATTGAAGCGGCTACCAAATCAGCACGGACGATGAAACTGCTGCTGATCGCGGTGGCGGCGATTGTCTTTGTGGTCGGTGGTATCGGCATTATGAATGTACTGTTTGTGACGATTAAAGAGCGAACTAAGGAAATCGGTATTCTAAAAGCTCTTGGTTCCAAGCAGCATGACATATTACTGCAATTTCTGCTTGAATCGGTAGCAATCGGCATCTTTGGCGGCGGTGTCGGAGTGTTATTGAGCTTTGGCGCATTACCGCTTCTAAGCCGTTATACAGATATTCCAATTGCCCCGTCATTTGAAGGCTTTGTGCTGGCATTTGGATTCGCGGTATTGACCGGAACTTGTTTTGGCTTCTATCCAGCTTATAAGGCATCACAGCTTGTACCGGTGGAAGCATTAAATCATGATTAACGCTGTAAACAGCAAGAAAGGAACAATTTATGAAAAAAACAATTAAATTTATGAGCGCATTACTTTGCGTTTTGGCATTAGCTGCCTGTTCAGCACAGCCAAAAGAAAATACAAATCAAAATCCAGGCAATGAAGTAAGCATCAGTGATGACGGAGCGCAAGAAACGCCAAAAGAAGAAAGCAAAGAATACTTTGGCCGTGTAGAAAGTGTTGTCGGTAATGAAATTGAATTGCAATTAGCGCTGATGCCTGGGACTACGGACGGCAATAATGAAGATTCAGCAGGCGGCGGCATGGAAGGTGAAATAGCAATCGGCGGTGTGGCAGACGGCGGTGGTTCAGATGCAACCGCTGAAGACCCGCGTACTGAGTCACCAAAGAAATTATCCGAAATAATCGAATACAGCGGTGAAAATAAATCATTTATCCTGCCGGCAGGCATAACAATTAACAGCCTAAGCGGCGGCAAAGCTGATTTGACATCAATTCGCAAAGGCTCCGTAATCCTAATTCAAGTTGATGAAGCGGGCAATGTTACAGCTTGTGAGATTTGGGAATCATGATTACGCTGAAAAATATCAACAAATCTTATTGGATCGGCGAAAATAGGCTGCATGTCTTAAAAGACGTAAACCTTACCGTTAAGCAAGGTGACTTTGTAACGATTCTTGGTGCTTCAGGTTCAGGCAAAAGTACGCTGATGAATATTATCGGCTGTATGGATAACTTTGACAGCGGCAGCTATGAATTAGATGGTTTATCAATCACGCCCGATGACGAAGATCGCATGGCGGAAATCCGCAATCATAAGATTGGCTTTATCTTTCAGAAATACCATCTTATTCCCCAGTATGATGTGCTGCAAAATGTCGTAATGCCTTTGTTGATTCGAGGCGTGGATCGGAAACAGGCAATTGAAAGAGCCTATCAAGCAATTGAAATGGTTAATCTTAGTGAAAGAACCGATCATTTGCCCAATGAATTATCCGGCGGTCAGCAGCAGCGTGTTGCGATTGCCCGTGCCTTAATTACTCAGCCCTCACTGCTTTTGGCTGACGAACCAACGGGTGCGTTAGATTCAAAAACAAGTGAAGACATCCTGGCACTGTTTAAAGAATTAAATGCGAAAAGAAATACCATTATTCAAATCAGTCATGATGTGAAGGTGGCGCAAGCAGGAAAACGCATCGTTTATATTAAAGATGGTGTATTAAGTGATACGGAAAGCGATTAAGAAACAGAAAGCCATGGTGAATTTCAATCCCATGGCTTCATTTAATTATTCACTGGCTAAAATCTTCTTCATAACTGGAATCGGTAATTGTGTATATAATGCTTTTTCAAATGAATTATAACCAATAATACCTGGATAATTTTCAATATCAAATTGATCATGCAGCACTTGTTTTAAAGATTGATATAAATTATTCAGACTGCCATGCAGCAATTCCCATGCTACTTCATTTACACAGATATTTAAGTGATCTAGGTAGAGCTTATAATTTTCATTGTATTGGATCATCAGCTCATTAAGCGGGCCGTTTTTAAGATTGAATATAGGAAACATAACCTTTTCATAATTAAGATTCCAATAGATCTGCAGCGTTTCATCATTTGACAGTGTAACTAAATCATTGATGAGCCGCTGTTTTACATTTTCTTTAGAAGCATTGTTCATTTTGATCACCAGCATCGAATCCTGATAGCGATTTAATGAATTACTGCGGATATATTTAGGGTCTGTGGAATAAATTACCTTGGCTACATAACGCAGAGAACCGCTTAATTCTTTCTGGGTTAATTCAGTCATTTTACGCCATAAAAAGTGCCGGTATTCACTTTCTTCCACATCCAGAAAAGTACACCAGATAAATATTGATACCATGCGGGCGTCCTGTGATGGGCATAAGAAATCAAGGGCCGAACGTTCCTGATCGGTTAATTGATATTGGCGGTCTAAAAATTCATCAAGTGAATCAATGTTGTACTGAGGCGGCATCGACAATAATAACGAACTGATTGAACGTACGTTTTCAAGATTGGAGGCAAGCTGCTGACGCAGAGTTTCCATATGCTGATGCATAAAAAAATTAACCATATTCGGATAGCGGAAGGCTAATTTCATCTGTTCACAGGACATGCCAAAGTTACGCATGACCGCGATAATGCGCAGACGGTGAAGATCTTCCTCACTAAAATGATGATAGCTGTTATGCTTATCGCGTTCAGGATTTAAAAGTTGGGCATTTATATAATAATAAATCGCTTTCTTAGTTAAACCGGTCGCTTTGCAGACATCGCTGATTTTCATTCTATCATCCTTTCAAACTGTTCCCTGGGGTATGCTTTATTTTACATGATTTTGTTAATTATTGCACTAATTTCAGGAAAATTGCTTTAAAAATATTAAATAAAGCTTGAAAAAAGGAGGGTTGACTCGTGCTTCACAGGACAGCTTATAATTTAATTGCGAAAGCATTAACAAAGAAAGAAAAGGATATAATGAAACAAAACATGATTAAATTATCTTCATTGCTGATGTGTGCGGCTTTGGCCTTATCACTAGGTGCATGCAGTAAGCCGGCAGAGCCTGAAACAGAGGCAGGCAGTTATACAGCTGGTACTTATACAGGTGAAGCAGCCGGCATGAAGGGGCCAATTGTGGTTGAGGTAACATTTACTGACAGTGAGATTAAGGAAGTAAAGGTAAAGGAGCATAACGAAACATTTGGTATCGGTTATGGTATGACAACGACACCTATTGAAGTGCTGCCAAATGAAATCGTGGAAACACAGTCATTGAACCTTGATGCTATTACGGGTGCGACAATTACTTCAGCGGCTGTTAAATCAGCGGTTGCTGAGGCGGTGAAGCAGGCTGGCGCAGATCCGGAAGTCTTAAAAGCTGTGCCGGCAGTAAAGGATGAAGCAAAGGATGAGGTTTATGATGTGGACATTGTCATTGCCGGCGGCGGTGTAGCCGGTTTGAGTGCAGGCATTGAAGCGGCTGCTCAGGGCGCTAAGGTACTGATTGTTGAAAAACAGGGAATTGCCGGCGGTACGACTTCACGCAGCGGCGGTAAATTATTAGCAAGCGGTACTTCTTGGCAGACAGCGCAGGGTTTTGATGACAATCCTGAATTAATGTTTGAATACTTAAAAAGTGTCGGCGGTGATCTGCTTGATGATGCTAAGCTGATGGAATTCTGCAATGAATCGGTGGCCAATCTTGATTGGGTTGCTGAACAAGGTGTTCCAGTACAGGATGTAGAAGCCATTCATTCATCATTAACCCCTTGGCGTGTTCATAATGTAGAAGGCGGCGGCGGAATGACCAACGGTCATGGCGGTCAGATTATTGTACCGCTGTTAGATAAATTCTTATCACTTGGCGGTGAAATCATTTATAATACCGCGGCTGATGAACTGCTGGTTGATGAAAACGGACTTGTCAGCGGTCTGCATGCGCTAAAGAGTGATGGTTCGAATGTTACTGTAAATGCGCAGGCCACAATACTGGCAACCGGCGGTTTCTTCCAAAATAAAGAATTAATGTCACGCTATCCAGCAGCTGTTAACGCTAATACAAGCGCGCCAAAAGGGAATGTCGGTGACGGCTTGAAAATGGCAGAAAAAGTGGGCGCTGATGTATTCATGAGCAATGGTGTACATATCGTATTCTGTAATTTCGCAAGCGGTGTCGGTATTAATGAAGAAGCGGGACTGATTGTCAATGAGGAAGGCAAGCGGTTTGGCAATGAATATACATATCAATATCACGTTGCTAAGAATCTGATGGATACCGGCAGTGTGAAAGGGTATTATATCGCTGCTGAAAATGATCCTAATAAAACTGTACAATATGCATTAACCCTTGATTCAACATTAAAATCTGACAGTATTGAAGGACTTGCTGAACTGATGGGTGTTGATGCCGAAACATTAAGGGCTACAGTGGATCGTTATAACGAATTATGCGCGGCTGGCAATGATGAAGATTTCAATAAGCCGGCGGATAAAATGATTCCTGTTGAAGGTACGACCTATTATGCATTAGAAATGAAACCAGCCGGTTCAGTGACTTACGGAGGTTTAGTCACCGATCTGGATTCAAGAGTATTGGATAAGGAAGGCAAGCCAATCGATCATCTGTATGCTGCCGGTGAGGTTGCCTTTACAGGCTTCTTTGGTGAAGAATATCCATGTTGCGGGATGGCTATATCAACAGGTGTTTACATGGGCAGAGATGCTGCGAGAATAGCTGTTGCTGAATTAAAGAAATAAGCTGAATAGGTACTCGACAGAGTGCCTTTTTATTTGATCTATTGAGCTGAGGATGCTTTGACATAAACCATAAAATCAATTAAACTGATAGTAGATTAATTAATGATAAAGCAGGAGGTAGTTAACATGGGCGAGCGAATGCTTAATAAACAAGTAATGCCAACGATGGATGAAATGAGGGCCACCTGCGGCAGCAATGCAGAATTATTTACAAAACTGAATCAATGGCTGCATGAAACTTACAACACTGAGGAAAAGATTGTTTTTCCTTACGGCAATAATTACGGCTGGGGAGTAGCGCATAAAATTAAACAGAAATTAATATGTAATGTATTTGCGGAAAAAGATGCATTTACGGTAATGTTACGCTTAACAAATAAACAGTTTGATGCAGTTTATGATCAGGTGCGGAAGGATACGCAAGTCTGTATAGATAATAAATATCCATGCAATGATGGCGGCTGGATCCATTATCAGGTTACAAACATGGAGAATTTTGAGGATATTCAGCAATTGCTGGCGGTTAAGTGTGGGAAATAAGCAGTCAGCGTAATATTGGGGAAACAATTATGAAGAATAAATGGCTAATATCAGCGATAATTGTTTTAGTGCTATGTAATTTAGGTTTGCTTTCTATGTACATGAGTGAAAAAAGTGATAAAGTATATCCGCTGTTGGGTACTTATTCAAATCAAACTGAAATAAATGATAATCTTATCTATTTTGTGTTTGACCGCGATAATAATTATTACTTTTATGAGGTCAATACTTTGGTTGATCAAGGTAATTGGCGAAAAGCAGAGGATAATGTCTACCTGATACAAGGTGATCATCCAGATACGATGGTTGTTACCGATGAGGATCATTTTTATTATTATTTGCCGGATTATTGTGAACAGGTGATTGAGTTTAAACGCGTTTCCTTTACACCAACACTTTTTGGATCAGAGGATCAGGAATAATCCTTATCTTTAAGCTATTTTATGACAGCGCTTGAGAGTGCATTGCTAGTAATCAAGCGGGGTAGCTGAACGGAATTATGAATCATTTAAATTTTTATAAACATGAAAAAATCTGTGACTTTCGCGTATTTCAGCTGAATCACAGATTTTTAATTTATCTATTCTTATTCTAAACTAGCCGCAGCATTTTCACCAGCCACACGACCGAATGAAACTGACTGTGAATAACCGCCTGACTGCCATGTAACTTCACCAGAAGCGTACAGTCCTTTTACAACTGAACCATCTTCATAAAGTACCTGAGCTTTTTCGTTTGCAACGACACCGCCCTTAGTCATATGATTTGCTGATTCAACACGTACTGCGTAATAAGGCCCCTGAGCATCCATTGGACGATTTTCAGGCTTACCTGAGAATTCATCATTTTCGCCAGCTGCCGCTGCTGCGTTGAAGCTGTCAAAAGTTGTCTGTAATTGTTCAGCATCAATACCTAATTGTTCAGCAATTTCAGCCATTGTCTGACCTGTTACATAATAACCAGCATTAACGTGCTTTCTGATACGATAGAAAGAATCATAGCCTGATTGGTCAGTGATATAATATGCTGCACCATCGCTCTGAGCTTGGATTGTTGTACCTAATTTAATACCGCCGGCACTTTCAGCAATGAAACGATTACCTTCTTTATTAACAAGAATGAATTGATCGGCACCGCCAGTTAAATCACGGCGTACAGAAATGATTAATGGGAATACACGAACCATGTCCATGTTCTCCATTGCGAAACCATTCTTTTCAAATACTTTTACGAAATCACCTGTTGTACCTAATTGATTTGATGTATTTAATACTTCATAACCAGGAGCGTATTCAGCAACCAATTCCTTGTTAGAACAGAAGCCGCCGGTTGCGATGATGGTTGCAGCTGCCAGAATGTTATAGCTTTCATTGTTGTTATTAGTAACCATAACACCTTTGCATTCACCGTTTTCCATGATTAAGTCATTACCCTTAGTACCAGTGCGGATATCAATATTTAATGCTTGTGCGCGTTTTTCTAAACCAGCTTGTACAACCTCACCGGCATATTGGTCTTCTTTAGCCATGTGGTTTGTACTGCCATAGTTGTAATCAAGTTCAACACCCATGCCTCTCAGCCATGCATCAAGCTGTGCTTCCTGCTCAGCCCATACCTGCAGACGCTCAGCTGTATCACCGGCATCTTTCATATCTTCAATGAAGTTTTCCACAGCATTTTCAGTGTAGCGTTCTGTACCTGCTGCTTTTTGTGCTTCAGAATTAATCAAGTCATAGAAGTTCATATCGAACTTACCATTACCGCTCAGAATATCAAATTTTTCTACCAGAATAACATTCGCATCAGGATTTGCTTCTTTAGCCGTAATTGCTGCAGCCAATCCAGAAGGACCGCCGCCGACAACTACGATATCAGCATTTACATCTTCAATCGTTTTAGCTTCTTTAGCTGGGCCTGCAGTTGTCATGGTGATCGCCTCAACCTCCATGCCAGCCTGTTTCATTGCGTCAGCTACAGCGCTCTTTACTGCGAAAGATGAGAATGTAGCAGCACTCACGCTGTCAACGACAGGTGAATTAGCTTCTAAAATACGATCCCTGATAATTGGGAATGCGCGGTCGATAACGACATTTGTTTCATGGTTTTCACCTAATGCGATATCTGTAATAACATTGTTGTCAATGGTAACTGTCAGATTCAGTTCACCACCGTAGCCTGAAGCTTTCGCTTCAAATGTGCCAGCTGCTGTTTCTGGTTCTTTGTTGTCAACCGGAGCATTGCTGCTGGAACAAGCGCCAAGACTTACAGCCATTAAGCCGGCAAGACTTGCCTTTACAAATTTGTTGTTCATATTTCCCTCCAAGAAAAAGGTTCCTGACCTTTTAGTTAATATATTATCAAGCCTAAAACATTATGTAAAATTATGATTACTTATTTAACGATAAGAATATCTTATAGATAAAAAATAAGTTATACTTAATATGAGGTGATTTTATGTTAGACGTTAAAGTTGAAACCTTTTTAGTTGTCTGTGAAACCATGAATTACACAAAGGCGGCTCAGCTGCTGCATATTACCCAGCCGGCAGTCTCCCAGCATATTCGAGCTTTGGAGGCTCAGGTAGGTACCCGGCTTATCAGCTATGAAGGCAAACAGCTGATACTGAGTGAGGCTGGCATGATGTTTCGGCAGGCGGCTACTACGATGCGTCATGACGCGCAGAAGCTGATTGAAATGATTCATCAGCAAACCTCAAAAAGAGTTCTGCATTTCGGAGCTACCCTGACGATTGGGGAATATATCATGCCGAAGGTCTTGCTGAAGGTTTTAGAACGTGAACCTGACGCGGAAATACGCATGTTTGTTACCAATACAGCAAAGCTGATTCAAATGCTGGATGATGGAGATATTGACTTTGCGATAGTTGAAGGCTTCTTTGCAAAGTCCTCCTATGACAGCATCGTATATAGCTGTGAGCGATTTCTGCCGGTTTGCGCCTATGATACTCAATGCTCAGCAAAATCAATGGCTGATCTGCTGAATGAAAGACTGCTCGTCCGTGAAGCTGGTTCAGGAACACGTGAAATGCTGGAGCGGAAGCTGAAAGAGAAAAATCTGACACTGAATGATTTTGCACATAAGGTTGAAATCGGCAACCTGAATACAATTAAGAAGATGGTTTGTGCGGGCGCCGGTATATCATTCTTTTATCAGCCGGTGGTTCAGCAGGAATTGGATCAGGGAATCTTACGGGAAATTACATTAAATGATTTTTCCGCGACTCATGAATTTAATTTTATCTGGCGTAAAAACAGTATATATAAGGATATATATCATGAAATCTACAAGATGCTTGGGAAAGCATAAAAATTATCGTTAAACATGGTCATAATATAGGGAATTATCGGCTAATTTGTCAATATTCATGACCATGGAAATCCCAATTATGCAATTTAGACAGAAAATTGATTTTGTGTAAATACAAGATTCAATTTTAAGGGTATAATTATATCTGACAGAACTGCTGAGGCTGTTAGTAAGTATATTTTTCTATGCTGAATGGTGGTTGTTAAAAATATTGCTATTATCACAAGATGAAAAAGGTTACTTAGGAACACTTATGCTTGATGTATGCGCTTTATATAAGTGACTGCCTAGGCAACTGCTTAAAAGCAGTGAGGTGAACTCCTTTTATAGTTTGTGAAAATGGCTAAAAAAATTAGCAAACGGGCTACTCATTTGGTGTCAGAAATGGTATACTTATCAAGAATTAGTGGCTGTGATCCACAGTAATGGAGGAAACGTATGTTACATGTTTTAGAACACCCTTTGATTACGCATAAACTGGCTATCATGCGGTCGAAGGATACGTCTACCAAAGATTTTCGTCAGAATCTTGACGAGATTGCCGGTTTGATGGCGTATGAAATTACCCGTGATGTTCCAACCCGTGATGTGGTTGTGGAAACACCGATGGGTGACTGTCATACCAAGACATTGGCAACAGATATTGTTTTAGTGCCAATTCTGCGTGCGGGACTGGGTATGGTTAATGGTATCTGCGATCTGGTGCCGACGGTAAAGGTAGCACATATCGGATTGTACCGTGATGAAGAGACGCTTGAACCACATGAATATTTTGCGAAATATCCAAAATGCATGGATGATGCAGTTGTGATGATTGTTGACCCTATGCTGGCGACCGGCGGCAGCGCGAATGCGGCAATCACCATGGTAAAACGTCAGGGCGCGAAGAATATTCGCCTGGTTTGTCTGGTTGGCGCACCGGAAGGTGTTAAAGCTGTTGAGGCGCAGCATCCGGATGTTGATATTTATCTAGCGGCATTGGATGATAAGCTGAATGAAAAAGGTTATATCGTACCAGGTCTTGGTGATGCCGGCGACCGTATCTTTGGTACAAAATAATGAATGGCTATCATAAGGCGACGCGCTTTGTCACACGGATCGTTGTGGGAAGTATCTTTGCGATATTTTTTGGTAAATGGGTTGATGAACAATTACATACGACACCATGGATCATGATTGCGCTGCTGCTTTATGTGCTGTTTGGCAGTTTGTATTTATTAATAAGGGAGACTTCAAAAAATGGATGAAAAAACCATACTGGCCTATCAGATACGCAAGCTGACATTGCTCTTAGCCGGAGTCCTGATTGTACTCTCGCTTATTTTTAAAGAAGCATCGATTACAGGTGGAATTGCGATTGGTGCATTGGTATCGATCATCGGCTTCAACATGGTAGTTAAAATGGCTTATAAAATCAATGGGCCAAGTGCCGGCCGCAGTGCCCGCGCGAACTATCTGCTGCGCTATATGATCTATGCGCTGATTTTCGGCGTCAGCTATTGGCGGGGTTTTAATATATTCGCGCTGTTAGCTGGTTTCCTTTGCAACAAGGCAGCAATTTTAATCTATACCCGCTTTTTTGCGGACAAGGAGGTGAAATAGTTGGAGAATTTTGATGGCATATTGCTTACGATCGGTTCGCTTGAGATTCAGATTCATGTTTCAATTCTGGTCTGGCTGGCGATCTGTACGATTGTAGCTGTACTGATGGTCGTACTTGGCAGCAAGTTCAAGAAGGCTGACGCTTCACAGGCACCGCATGGCGTTTTGCTGGTTGCGGAAGCGGCTGTGCAGTTAGTGATCTGGATCGTAAACAACAGCCTCGGTAAACGGACGCGAAAGTTCCTTCCATTATATGGAACCATGATTATTATCATGCTGCTTTCAAATCTGAGCAGCCTGTTAGGTGTACAGGCACCGACATCCAACTTAAGCGTCAATGCAACACTTGCCGTAATCATGTTCTGTGTGATTCAGTTCACCGCCTTTAAGGAACAGGGGATTTTGGGTCATCTTAAGGGATGGACCGAGCCTATCTGGATTCTGACACCATTGAATATTCTTGGTGACTGCGTATTCCCGCTTTCGCTCTCATTGCGTCTGTTCGGTAATATGCTGGGAGGAACGATCATCATGACGCTGATTTACAGTTTGTTTGCGGTGTTAAACAATCTGTTTACAGGATTAGGCGTTTCGTTGTTCATTGTTACACCATTTCTACATATGTATTTTGATATTTTCTCAGGATGCATTCAGACTTACATCTTTTTCACTTTATCAACCTTTTTCTTGGGACAGGCTTTCCCGGAAGAAGACTAAAAGCTATAGGAGGAACACAAAATGGCTGAGTTTAATGAATTTTTCGTTGCCGGTATGGCAGTTTTAGGTGCTGGGATCGCAATGGTAGCTGGTCTTGGTCCTGGTATCGGTGAAGGTATTGCCGCTAGTAAGGCTTGTGAGGCTGTGGGCAGAAATCCGGATGCTGAAAGCAAGATTCGTAATATGATGGTATTAGGTATTGCATTATCAGAAACAACAGGTATCTATGCGTTAATTATCGCTCTGATTCTGATTTTCCTTAAAGCGTAGTCTAGGTAGTGAAAATTAAGAAAAGGAGGGTATCATGAATATTAATATTGATAACTATCTGCGTCTGAATGTCACAGATATGATACTCGTTCTGATTTCTACTGTGCTGATCTGTCTGCTTGCTAAACATTTTTTCTGGCCTCAGGTGCTGGGGTATTTTGACCGCCGTCAGAAACTGATTGCCGATGAAATTGCCAGCGGCCAGCAGGCACATGCGGAAGGTGAAGCATTTAAACAGCAGTATGCTCAACAATTAAAAGGAGCTAAGAATGAAGCTCATGAGATTATTGAGGCGGCAAAGCTCAGCGCGAAGCAGGAAGGTGCTCAAATTTTGAGCAAGGCTCGTGTTGACGCGAACAATGCTGTTGAAAAGGCACAGCGTGATATTGAACGTGAAAAGATGATGGCTGAAAAAGACATCAAGAAAGAAATCACAGAGGTTGCCTTCCTTGCGGCTGAAAAGATTGTCGGCAAGGAGTTAAATGATGAAGAACAGAAGAAGTATATCGATGACTTTATCAATAATGCAGGTGAAACACCATGGCAGGGTTAGTAGCGAAGGGTTATGGTGAAGCGCTGTTTGAGATCGGCCTTGAATGCAATAAGCTGGATCAGTTTAAACAGGAGTGTCGTGTTGTCTTATCAACGATGACGCCTGAATTGGCGAAGGTTTTGAATCATCCAAAGGTTCGCAAACAGGAAAAGAAAGAACTGCTTGAAAAAATTTATGGGAAAGATATCGATCATTTATTATTGAATTATATGAAGTATATGATTGATAAGAACCGTTTTGTCAAGTTTAAGGATGCTGTTGAGGAGTTTGAAGCATTGTATAATAATCATTTTCATATTGCGGTTGCCTATGTGGCAAGTGCCGTTGAATTGGATGAGAATGAGAAAAAGCGTGTTTCAGAAATGCTTGAACAGAAAATGAATCAAAAAGTTGAATGCAGGTGGTCAGTGGATAAAGCACTGCTTGCGGGTCTAAGAATTAAAATCAATGACCAGATTCTTGATAACTCTGCGGCTAATCGTTTAGCCCGTCTCAGGGAAGAAGTTGTCAATACTGCGCTGCAATGAGTGAGGTGACGAATGTGAATTTAAGACCTGAAGAAATTAGTAAAATCATAAAAGAGCAGATCATGCACTATGATGAAGAACTTGAAGTTGCGGAAACAGGAACAGTAATTACGATTGGTGACGGTATTGCCCTGATTCATGGGCTGGAAAATGCCATGTCCGGAGAATTGCTGTTATTCCCGCATGATGTATATGGAATGGTACTGAATCTTGAAGAAGAACATGTCGGTGCTGTTTTAATGGGAAGTGATACACTGATCAGTGAAGGTGATACGGTAAAGCGTACCGGCAGGATCGTTGAGGTTCCGGTTGGTGATGATCTGCTTGGCCGTGTGGTTAACGCATTAGGTCAGGCAATCGACGGCGGACCGGAAATCAAAGCGGTTAAATTCCGTCCGATTGAGCGTGTTGCACCTGGTGTTATGACGCGTAAGTCAGTGCATCAGCCGGTTCAGACTGGTTTGAAAGTTATTGACTCAATGATTCCTATCGGCCGCGGTCAGCGTGAGCTGATTATCGGTGACCGTCAGACTGGTAAGACGGCAATTGCAGTTGATACGATCATCAATCAGAAAAATGAAAATATTAATTGTATCTATGTAGCGATTGGTCAAAAAGCCAGTACAGTCGCTCAGATCGTTGAAAAGCTCCGTCAGCATGGCGCGATGGATTATACGACCGTGGTAGCTGCTACGGCTTCTGAGCTGGCGCCTTTACAGTATATCGCACCATACAGCGGCTGCGCGATGGGTGAAGAGTGGATGGAACAGGGCAAAGATGTCCTGATCGTTTATGATGATTTAAGTAAGCATGCGGTTGCTTATCGTACACTGTCATTGCTGCTGAAACGTCCGCCGGGCCGTGAAGCTTATCCAGGTGATGTATTCTATCTGCACAGCCGTCTTTTAGAGCGGGCAGCGAAGATGAATGAGGAATATGGCAATGGTTCATTAACCGCTCTGCCAATCATTGAGACGCAGGCGGGTGATATTTCGGCTTATATTCCAACCAATGTAATCTCAATTACTGATGGTCAGATCTTCCTGCAGACAGAATTGTTTAATGAAGGTATAAGACCGGCAGTTGATAGTGGTTTGTCCGTATCCCGTGTAGGATCGGCAGCGCAGGTTAAAGCAATGAAAAAAGTATCTGGTTCTTTGAAGCTGGAACTTGCTCAGTATCGTGAGCTGCAGGCATTTGCTAAATTCGGCTCGGATCTTGATCCGGCGACGAAAGCAACCTTAGATCACGGTGCAAAATTGACTGAATTGCTGAAACAGAATCAGTATGATCCGATGAGTGTCGCAGATCAGGTTTTATCTTTATTTGCGGCTAAATATGGCTATCTCAAGAATGTGGATGTGGAGAATGTCCATTATTATGAGACTGAAATGCTTAAGATGATGCATGAAAAGCATCCTGAAATTGTGGATGAAATCAATGAAAAACACGATATCAGTAATGAATTGAATGCACATATCAAAGAAGTGCTCGACGAATTCGCTGACGTTTTTTCAAAGCTGATCGAAGGTTAGGCTTATGGGAGCTAGTCAATTAGCCATCAAGAGCCGTATCCGTTCCGTTGATTCAACGATGAAGATCACAAAAGCGATGCAGCTGGTTGCCGCCAGTAAATATACCCGTCAAAAGGAAAGAATGAAGCAGAATAAGGAATATGCTCATTATCTGAAAGAAGTATTGGAACAGATTTTAGCAAACCTTACAACTTTTGATAATCCTTATCTGGTAGAAAATACGGATGCACCGACGCTGACGATCGTTTTTACTTCCGATATGGGTTTATGCGGAGCTTATAACGCAAATGTTTATCGTCTTTTGGAAGCTGAATGTCCGCAGGATGAACAGCTGGTAATGCTTGGCACACAGGGGGCTGTCTGGGCTAAAAGCCGTCAGCGCAATGTGGTTGAGGAGTATATCCAGGTTGAGGATGATAATTACGCGCTGTTAGCGCAGCTTGCGGAAAGTGCTCTTGCGAAATATCGAAATCAGGAAATTGGTAAGATTCGTATCGTTTATACGGAGTTTATCAATCCGCTGCGGTTTGAACCTAAAATCGTCACTTTGCTGCCGGTTGAAAAGGTTGAAAAGAAGGGGGCATCTGCTGATACCATCTTTGAACCGAGTGAAGAAGAAATTTTAAATGATCTGATCCCGATGTCAATTAAATCGTTGGTTTATTCTTATTACCTGGAAACAAAAACGAGTGAGCAGGCATCAAGGAGAACTTCGATGGAAACAGCAACGGATAATGCTGAGGATTTGAAGAGTACATTAGAATTAGCATATAATCAAGCACGCCAGGCGGCAATTACCCAGGAGATTACGGAAATTGTCGGCGGAGCGAATGCTTTATAATGAGAGGAACAATGATGAAAAATATTGGAAAAATTGTTCAGGTCATCGGACCGGTTGTCGATATTCTATTTGCTGACGGACATCTGCCGGCATTGCTGACAGCCATTGAAATTGACAATGTCAACAGCCATGAGAAATTGGTTGTTGAGGTTGCTCAGCATATTGGTGATGATCGGGTGCGTACGATTGCGATGGGTTCTACCGACGGATTGGTTCGCGGTATGGATGCTGTTGATACAGGTGCGCCGATCAGTGTGCCAGTTGGTGAACAGGTGCTGGGAAGAATGTTCAATGTTTTGGGCCGTGAGATCGATGGACTTGAGCCGCTTCCGGATACTGTGAAGCATATGCCGATTCATCGCAGCGCCCCAAGTTTTGATCAGCAGCAGACAACCGCCGAGGTACTTGAAACAGGTATTAAGGTTATTGATTTGCTGTGTCCTTATGCCAAGGGCGGTAAAATCGGTTTATTCGGCGGTGCCGGTGTTGGTAAAACCGTATTGATTCAGGAGCTGATTCATAATATCGCGACAGAACATGGCGGTTTATCCGTAGTTGCCGGTGTCGGTGAACGTACCCGTGAGGGTAATGATCTGTACCATGAAATGAAAGAAACCGGTGTTTTAGATAAAACGGTTCTGGTTTACGGACAGATGAATGAATCACCGGGCGCTAGAATGCGTGTAGGTTTATCAGGATTAACAATGGCAGAGTATTTCCGTGATGTTAACCATCAGGATGTACTGCTGTTTATTGACAATATCTTCCGTTTTACACAGGCGGGTTCAGAGGTTTCAGCGCTGCTTGGCCGTATGCCGTCTGCGGTAGGTTATCAGCCGACATTGGCAACTGAAATGGGTCAGCTGCAGGAGCGGATCACTTCCACAAAAGATGGATCAATCACTTCTGTACAGGCAATTTATGTACCTGCCGATGATTTAACTGACCCGGCGCCAGCGACTGCGTTCAACCATTTGGACGCGAAGACGGTACTGGATCGTTCAATTGCCGCGTTAGGTATCTATCCGGCTGTTGATCCATTGGAATCAACATCAAGAATGCTTGATCCTTTAGTTGTCGGTGAAGATCATTATGAAGTAGCCCGCGGTGTTCAGCAGCTGCTGCAGCGCTATAAGGAGCTTCAGGATATCATCGCTATTTTAGGTATGGATGAATTAAGTGAAGAAGATAAGGTCGTGGTTGGCCGTGCCCGCCGTGTCCGCAACTTCCTGTCACAGCCTTTCTTTGCTGGTGAACAATTTACTGGTATGAAGGGACGCTATGTTCCGAAGGAAGACACTGTCCGCAGCTTCAAAGCACTGCTGAATGGTGATTATGATGAATATCCGGAACAGGCATTTATGTTTGTCGGATCAATTGAAGAGGTAGTGGAAAAAGCAAAGGCACTTGGTGAATAAGATGCTGAAGGTTAAAATCATAACTCCTTATGGTTTATATGGGAATTATGAAGCAGAGAAAATTCATTGTACAACGACAACGGGGGAATGTGCGATTCTGCCTAACCATATGCCGTTAGTCGCAATGATTACTACCAGCAGTATGATCCTGACAATTAATCATGAAGAACGTGTCTATGCCATCACCGGCGGTCTGCTGCAGCTTAACGATAACGAGGTGCGGATTCTGGCCGATGCCTTTGAAGGCAAGGATGAAATTGATGTTGAACGCGCAAAACGCGCTAAGGAAAGAGCTGAAAAACGGCTTGCAAGAAAAGACGCTAATACGTCAATTCGCCGCGCTCAGGTTGCCTTAGATCGGGCAATGAACCGGATTCGGGTTGCCAATTTCAAATAAAGAGCTTCGGCTCTTTTTTCTTTAACTCAATGAATTAATATTTGATAGGTATAAGGTTATAACTTTTTATTACAGTCAGCCAAAGAAATTCTTTCAATTTTGTGACATTCCTAATGAACTGACTGAAACGTGCTATAATAAGAATCATCTAAGGGGTGAGTCTTTGATTAACCTAATTATTAAAGAAGCCAAATCTTATACAATGCATCAGCTGATGCTGCTAACCTGTCTGTTATCAATGTTTATGCCTTTTTATATTGGCTTAATGATGCTGGCGGCATTGACCTTAGGGCTGATGATGAATGGTGAGCTTAAAGCGCTGCTGCAAGAAACACCGCAGGCGAAAGCAGGTCTGCTGGTTATCCTTGCCGGCTTTATCGGCGCGCTGGTTTATGGCAATTTATTAGGTGTCGGCTGCAGTTTTATGATGCTGGTGATATTGATTGCCGCCTGTGATCTGCGCCGGCATTGTGACGCTCATTTTTATGACCGCTTTATTAAGCTGATATTGCTGATGAGTGTTGTATGCTTTGCTCATGCACTGCTTGAATATTTGAATATTACAGAATCGCTGAATTATCAGTTTACCGATTTAATTATTCCTGATCTGCCTAAATATCGGGTCAATTCAGTCTTTTTTAACGCTAATTATTATGCGATGATGTGTGAATTTTTCATCATTATTGCTTTAGCTAAATTAATCACTTCCGAGAATAAGGGAATCTATTTCTTTATCATTTTATGCAATCTTAGCGGTTTATATCTAACTGGCTGCCGCAGCGCATGGCCGGCATTGGCAGTGGCAATCCTCATTCTGTTTTACTTTGCAGGCAAGCGAAAAACAGCAGCGCTATTGCTGCTGATTGAAATCTGTTTAGGTTTGTTTGTACTCATGGAACCTGAATTATTACCGCGTCTTGAAAGCTCTGATTCATCGATGGATGTGCGCATCGGCATCTGGCAGACAGCGATTCAGCAGTTTAAAGTGAATCCATTATTGGGACATGGACCATTGACCTATATGCAGGTTTATCCGCAATTTAACGGCATTGCCACCCAGCACGCCCACAATATATTCTTAGACGCATTAATCAATTTTGGTATCCTCGGCGTTGTGCCATTAATCATATTTATTGTGAATCGTTTAAAAGAGGCGTTCAGACTTTGTGATATCCGCAAAGCTTTAGTATTGGCATTAACGGTCATTGTCATGATTCATGGCTTGTTAGATGCGACAATTTTTTGGAGTCAGACAAGCTTTCTTTATTTATCCTTGTTAATGATGACAGTCAATTTAAAAACTGATGAAGCATAATAAAAGCTAAGTACGAAACTTAGCTTTTTATTGAGACTTTTCCTCACGCTTTTTCTTGCGTATTTCAAAGGGCGTTGTACCCATGGTCTTCTTAAATACTTGTGAAAAGTATGACTGTGATGAGAACCCAACGATATCCGAAATCTGTGAAACCGAGTAGTTTGTAGTTTCAAGTAAAACCTTGGCTTCCTCTACACGCTTAGATATCAGATAATTTATCGGGGATAAACCGATATACTTCTTAAAGGCATGAACCAGATAATACTTATTTACATATGTAAGACGGGATAATTCATCAAGGGTGATATTCTCTTGATAGTGAAGATCAATGTATTGCTTCACATAGGAGCATTCCTTGTTCATTTTTTTAGTAGAAGCGATACTGAAGGTATTATTAGCACGGCGGATCATGTTAATGATACATACTTCAAGCAGATCCTGACACAGGCGATCATAATGATCTTCCTTATTCTCTACCTCCGCAACCAATGTTTTCAGATAAAAGAGAACTTCATGCTTATAGTCTTGATAATTCTGAAGAAAATAATCGGCATGAGTATCTTCATTTTTAATGATCTGTGAAAAAAGCAATCCTTCAATGCCCAGCGCGATATATTCCAATGGCGATTGTTCACTGGAAACTTCAGTATGAGAAACATTTGGATTAACGATGATCATATCGTCGGCTTTTACCTCAAATTCACTGTCTTCGACGATGAAACTGCCATCACCGCGCACAACATAGAATATTTCAGTAAAATTATGGAAATGAATTGTCGAATGCCAGTCAGAGTCATAACGAGCCGTCGTGACATAGAGCAATTTGCAGTTAATTTTATCCAGATCAGTATCGGATAGTTTATAACGTGTATTGGCCATAAATTTCCTCCTTTCTATATTATAAACGAAAGAAGGTGAAGTGTATAGTTTCTAGAACAGCATATTTTTTGATGAACGGCCAGAAATTAACTTAAAACCATCACTATACCCCTCTTCACGATCAGCAAGCTCATCGATCAGCAGCTTACGCAGCTCATGAATCCGCTCCTGGTATTGCGTATCATGAATGGCATTGTGGGATTCATGAGGATCATTAATAAGATCAAAATATTGTTCCTGTCCGGTTTCTGAATACCAAATGAATTTATCTTTATTGGTGACAATGTAATGATTGCTTAAACCGGAATGAAAGGAATGCTCGCCATGCAGCCATGAGCGGATAGATGTATTGGCGGTTATGGCGGGCTGTAAGGATTTGCCGTCAACCGTGTCCGGACAGTTCAGTTTGGCATAATCAAGCAGGGTTGGCATGATATCACGCAATTCAGCAATCGTATCGGCATGATGCGGTTTGATATCCGCGATATGCTTTCCAATCCGGAAGATCAATGGGATATGAATACTGCCCTGATATGGATAGACTTTGCGCCAGCAGTGATGATCAAACAGCATTTCACCATGGTCAGAGAGAAAGAGAATAATTGTATCTTCATAGCTGCCATCTTCAATCAGACTCTGTATAATACGTCCTAATTGATGGTCAATATGCGTAATGCTCGCATAATAGCCAGCCATGGCATCATGACGCAGCTGTTCGTCTGAGCAGCCATAAATTGAGTCTTTAATGCGTCCATATGTTTCCGTCAGCGTTGGATCTGACCAATCATCTTCAAAAGGCGGGCGCAGCGCTTTATCTTTGTATATATCATAATAAGACTGGGGGGCATCAAAAGGCTGATGCGGGCGGACATAGGAAGCCATTAAGAAGAAGGGCTTCGTTCGGTCACGGGTTTTTAAAAAACGAATGGATTTATCACTGACCCAATTTGTCGGGTGCAGGTGTTCAGGGTAGATCCATGGATGCGTAACCCATGAATTGCATTCTACACCGGTTGATGTGATATCGGCGTCCTGTCCCATCACGTTTTTCAAATCATAAAGATAATCATCACTGACTTCCTGATGCATCCAATGCGGTATCGTCTGTGAACGATAATGTCCCAGATAACCGTCATGCAGCTGAAGGCCCTGAAACCCGCATAATAAGCGCGGCGGGTGTACGTGCATTTTGCCGATGCATTGGGTTTGATAGCCAGCATTACTGAATTCCTCAGCCATATAATGCTGATAATCCCAGTCAATACCATCCTCATAGCCAACCCGGCCATGCTTTTTCTGAGAACGTCCGGTTAATAATGCGGCACGGGCAGGGATGCAGCTGGGGCATGCGGAATAGGCATGGTCAAAACAGACACCCTGTGCAGCCAGGGTATCTAAATTCGGTGTTTTTACATCGGGATGCTGCTGACATGACAGCGCGTCACCGCGGTATTGATCACACATGATCAGTAAGATATTTGGTTTTTGCATACTTGTACCTCTTATGGTATCATTATAGCACTTTGTTTAGCGCCAAACTTCTTATATCTTCAGTTGTTTTTTAGTTATTTTGCTCAAAATCAATAGAAAAAGGGCTTCAAATGGCATAAAAATGGGAATATTTGTATAAAAATTGCAGTTTTTTAATAAATATTGAAAAAATTAAACGTTAGCAATATAGTTAAAAATGCGACCAAGATTTGTATAGAAAAAGCGCTTTCATCAAGGTATACTGAAATCAAGAAATAACTTAGGAGGCAATAGTTATGAAAAAGATATTAGCAATGGCATGTGCATTGTTGATGGCAACAAGCTTAGCTGCATGTTCAAAACCAGCGGAACAGCCTGTTGACAACGGCGGCGATGACAAACCGACAGAAAATCAAGTGTTGAAGGTAGCTGCTTTCAAAGGTGGTTATGGGGAAGTTTGGGAACCACTTGCACGTAAATTCGAAGAAACACATGAAGGTGTTACAGTTGAATTAGTTACAAGTCCTAAACTTGATGAAGAATTACGTCCACAATTACAGGCTGGTGATTATCCAGATGTAATTCAATACAATATTGGTCAGCCAAGCGGCTTTACAGAAACATTAATTAAAGAAGACGCGCTGCTTGATATCTCTGATGTATTTGCAGATCCAGCAATTAAAGATAAGTTAGCAGATGGTTTTGCTGACAATGCTATCACTGCTCCTTACGGCGATGGAAAAACTTACTTAGCACCAATGTTCTACAGCCCTTGCGGTCTTTGGTACAATAAGGCATTATTTGGTGAAGGCGGTTATGCCCTGCCTGAAACATGGGATGACATGTGGGCACTTGGCGATCAGCTGAAGAGTGAAAACAACGGTGTTTCATTATTCACATATCCAGTTAAAGGCTATTTTGACTCAGTATTATACGCGCTGCTGAATCAAGCAGGCGGCGATGAATTCTATGGCAAGGCTTTAAATTATGATCCTGAAACTTGGACTTCTGAACCAGGTAAATTAGTATTAGATACAATTGGTAAATTAGTTTCTGAATATACAGCTCCTGAAGCAAGTGCTAACGCAAACAGCGGTAACTTCAAGATGAATCAGCAGGCTGTATTAGACAACACTGTATTATTCATGCCTAACGGCAACTGGATCATCGGTGAAATGGGTGATGCTCCGCGCGCTGAAGGATTTGAATGGGGCTTTATGCCAATGCCTGCATTTGAAAAAGGCGGCGCTCGTTATTCTTACACATTCTTTGAACAAATGTATGTTCCAAAGGAAGCAGCTAATCCTGAATTAGCAAAAGAATTCATTAAATTCATGTATTCTGATGAAGCTATCGAAATCATGCTGAACAATAAGACAGAAGAAGGCGCTCCTTCAATCGTTGTTCAACCAGTTAAGGGTATCGTAGAGAAATTAGATGGCGATAACAAACTGATTTACAGCATTTATGAAACACCGAATACATTCCCTGCATTAGGTGGTTTCGCAGCTACCGATTCAATCGAAGGCTTAGAATTAAAACCTGTAGTATTTGGTCCGATCGATACGATCTTAGAAGGTACAACTACAGTTGACGAATGGCAAACGCAATTAACTGATGCTTTTGTTAAATTCCACGCTGCATTGAAATAAATCGGATTAAGGATTCAAAAACGGTGGGTGAATGTCACTCACCGTTATTCTTTAAATAAGGAGGAGAACCATGAACAAAAGAAGAGCAAAAAGACGGTTTATCATCGGCTGTCTGACTCCTGCGATTATCTTAGTGACAATCTTCATGATTATACCGACAATTAATGTATTCTACATGTCGTTATTCAAATGGGGCGGTTTGTCTAATAATAAAAAACTCGTATGGTTTGATAATTTCAAAATATTATTTGAGGATGATAACTTCCTGCGCGCCATGCAGAACACGATTCTGCTGGTTGTCGTAGTTACAATTATCACTTTATTCTTCGCAATTATTTTCGCTTCAATTTTATCCCGTGAAAAAATCAAGGGACAGAATTTCTTCAGAATTGTATTCTATATTCCAAATATTCTGAGTGTTGTTGTTATTGCGGCTATCTTCGGTGCTATCTATAACCCAACGACTGGCTTGCTGAATTCTTTGTTTGATATGCTGAGTCTGCCGGGCTTGAAACAGATGTGGATGGGAAACAGCAACATTGCCCTTTATTCACTGGCGGCAGCTTTAGTATGGCAGGCAATTGGATATTATATGGTAATGTATATGGCCAGTATGAGCAGTATTCCTGAGAATCTATATGAGGCGGCAAGTCTTGAAGGGGCTGGCAGAATGAAACAGTTCTTCTTGGTTACACTGCCATTAGTATGGGATAACATTCGTACGACACTGACATTCTTTATTATTTCAACAATTAACCTGAGCTTCCTGTTTGTTAAGATTATGACCGGCGGCGGGCCAAACGGCGCGACGGAAGTATTCCTGAGCTATATGTACAATCAGGCTTATACAAATTCAAGCTATGGTTATGGTATGGCTATCGGTGTTATCGTCTTTATCTTCTCATTTATCCTGTCAGGTATTGTCAATAAAGTCACCGAACGCGATGTTCTGGAATTTTAGGAGGGTGTCATGAACAAAAAGAAAAAATCAATAGGTCTTGATACCTTATATAAAGCATTCATTTATGTGGCTTTGATTACGCTGGCAGTAGTTATTCTGGTACCGGTTGGCTGGGTTTTCCTAGCTTCAATCAAAACCAATGCTGAATTCTATGGCAATCCATGGACATTGCCGGCAAGCTTCTATTTCCAGAATTTCATCGATGCTTTCCAAAAGGCAAAAATGGGTGAATATTTCATTAACTCGGTAATAGTTACCGGAATTGCTTTAATTATCATGCTGGTAGTAGCGCTGCCGGCGGCTTATGTTCTCGCGCGTTTTAATTTTAAAGGCCGAAAGTTCTTGAATACAGCGTTTATGGCGGGTTTGTTTATCAATGTAAACTACATTGTTGTACCGATTTTCCTAATGCTTTTAGATGCTGATAAATTTTTAAAGGGTATAATCGGAACTGGCTTTTTCTTAAACAATCGTTTTATTTTAGCGCTTGTTTATGCGGCTACCCATCTGCCGTTTACGATTTATTTACTGAGCGGTTATTTCAAGACATTGCCGAAAGCCTATGAGGAAGCGGCATTTATTGATGGCTGCGGATATTTTAAAACGATGACGGATATTATGATACCGATGGCAAGACCTAGTATCATTACGGTCATATTATTTAACTTTCTATCCTTCTGGAATGAATATATCATCGCTTTGACATTAATGCCAAGCGGCCCGAAAACATTGCCGGTAGGTTTGGAAAATCTGATGGCTGTACAGAAAACAGCGACTAATTTTGGACAGATGTATGCAGGCTTGGTTATTGTAATGCTGCCAACGCTGATCTTATACATCATGGTGCAGAAGAAACTGACTCAAGGTATGAGCCTTGGCGGCTTAAAAGATTAAGGAGACACACAAATGGCAAAATCAAAAGGCAGAGTTACGCTGCCAAGCGAAAGTAACTTTTTATCGCAGACAAAAGAATTGCTTGAACGCTGGGGGGCAGATGCAATTCGTGACAGTGACGGTACAAAATTAAGTGATGATGTAAAAGAACTGGACGCGAAAATCTATACAACATATTTTGTGGCTCGCGGACATAATGACTTTGCACAAAAACATATGGATGAATGTCAGCAGGCATTCTTAATGAGCAGTTATACACTGGCAACAGAAGCAACTGTGAAGATTGAATTTTTAAAAGATTATTTTGATCAGCAAGTCAAAGCGGATTATGATCATGATCCAAAATTATGGTGGGAAGTTTATGACCGTACTGAGAATCAATTAATCAGCACAGATGCATGGTATGTTGATCAATGTACAGATACGGTAATTGTTGAAAATTGTAAACCATTTCATGAATATACAGTATCATTTTTAGCTTATCTGATTTGGGACCCAACGCAGATGTATAACCATATCACGAATGATTGGGGTGATAAGCCGCATGAGATTCCATTTGATGTAAGGAAACAGGCATCACGTGAATATGTCAAAGATTATTTGAAGCAGTGGCTGAAAGATAATCCGAATACGGATGTGGTTCGTTTTACTACTTTCTTCTATCATTTCACATTGATTTTCAATAATCTTGCTAAAGAGAAATTTGTTGATTGGTGCGGTTATGGCGCCAGTGTTTCCACAGAAGCGATTCTGGCATTTGAAGAAGAATATGGGTATCGTTTAAAGGCTGAGGATTTCGTTAAGAACGGTTATTACAACTCGACCTTCTGTGTACCAAGCAAGCAATATCTTGATTATATTGACTTCCAGCAGCGTTTTGTGAAGGATCGTGCAAAAGAATTGGTCGATCTGGTTCATGAAGCTGGTAAAGAAGCCATGATGTTTTTAGGCGATAACTGGATTGGGACAGAACCGTATGGTAAGTATTTTCCACAGATCGGTCTTGATGCAGTGGTTGGCAGTGTCGGAGATGGTGCAACCTTACGATTAATTTCTGATATACCTGGGGTGAAGGTACATGAGGGCAGATTCTTACCGTATTTCTTTCCGGATACATTCTATGAAGGCAATGATCCTACATTGGAGGGTATCCGCAATTGGCTGAATGCCAGAAGGGCAATCATGCGTAAGCCGGTTGACCGTATTGGGTATGGCGGTTATCTGAGTCTGGCCTATAAGTTTCCTAAATTCGTAGATTATATTGAAAAGGTCTGCGATGAATTCAGAACGATTTATGATACAATTCAAGGCGTCACACCTTATTGCGGCTTGAAGGTAGCTATCCTTAACAGCTGGGGAGCATTGAGGAGCTGGCATCCATATATGGTAGCGCATGGCTTATATTGCAAACAGATTTATTCCTATAATGGAATGCTGGAAAGCTTAAGCGGCGCCAGTGTAGATGTGCAGTTTATCAGCTTCTCTGATATAATGGAACATGGCATTCCTTCTGACATTGATGTTATCATCAATGCGGGTGATGCGGAAACGGCATTCTCAGGCGGCAGTGTCTGGGATGACAGTAAGCTGGTATCCATGGTGCGTGAATGGATTTATAACGGCGGTGGTTTTGTCGGTATCGGTGAACCTGCGGCTTATGAGAAGGGCGGTCATTTCTTCCAGCTTGCTGATGCGTTAGGTGTTGACAAGGAGCTTGGTTTCACACTGCATACAGATAAATATTTTAAGGATGTTGTGAAGTCGCATTTCATTACTGAAGATATTGTAGATGAATTTGATTTCGGGGAAGGGATGAAAAATATCTACGCGTTGAGTGAAAACACAGAGATTATCGTTCAATCGAAGGATGAAGTAAATTTAGCTGCGCATAGCTATGGAAAAGGCCGCTGTGTTTATATTGCCGGTCTGCCGTACAGTCAGCAAAATACTCGTCTGTTGATGCGTTCTATGTATTATGCAGCGAATAAGGAAGCTGATTTTAAAAAATGGTATGCCGATAATCTATTCTGTGAAGTGCATGTTTATCCATCCATCAATAAATATGCAATTCTGAATAATACGAATGAGTATCAGAAAACAAAGGTTTACGATGGGGAAGGAAACAGCGTTGAACTGACTTTAGAGCCAGGTGAAATTAGCTGGAAGGAAATTAGCCATGAGTGATTTAACTAAAAACATAGTAATGGCAGTCTTGTTTGTTTTCTTTCTTGCATTGATTTTTATAGGTCAAAAAACAATCAGCCGCATGAACCTAGTTATAATGCTTGTAGGATTGGCAGGCTTGCTTGGTTTATTGTATGTTTATAACCGGAAATATAAATAAGGAGTGAAAACATGGCAGAACTATCATTAAAACACATCGATAAAGTCTATGACAATAATGTACAGGCTGTATTTGATTTCAATTTAGATATTAAAGATAAGGAATTTATCGTCTTTGTAGGCCCGTCAGGCTGCGGTAAGTCAACGACATTGCGTATGATTGCCGGATTAGAGGATATAACAGCAGGGGAATTATCAATTGACGGCAAGGTTGTCAATGATGTTGAACCTAAAGATCGTGATATTGCGATGGTTTTCCAATCTTACGCATTATATCCGCATATGTCTGTTTATGATAACATGGCATTTGGCTTAAAGCTGCGCAAGGTCAGCAAGGATGAAATTGACAAGCGTGTGCGTGATGCCGCGAAGATTTTGGAAATTGAAGAATATTTAGACCGCAAACCTAAAGCGCTGTCCGGCGGTCAGCGTCAGCGTGTTGCGTTAGGGCGCGCGATAGTGCGTAATGCGAAGGTTTTCCTGATGGATGAACCATTAAGTAACCTTGACGCCAAGCTGCGTGTACAGATGCGCAGTGAAATCATTAAATTACATGAGCGGATCGGTGCTACGACCATTTATGTAACCCATGATCAGACTGAAGCAATGACAATGGCGACCCGCATCGTTGTTATGAAAGGCGGCTATATCCAGCAGATTGGTACGCCGAAGGAAATTTATAACAACCCGGCTAATATGTTCGTCGCTGGCTTTGTCGGTTCACCTGCTACTAATTTCTTGAATGGCCGTTATGAGAATAAAGGCTTTATCATCAATGGTCAGCGCATTGAATTGCCGGAAATGTTTATTGAATCATTAAAAGATTATGAGGGCAGGGAATTGGTGTTCGGTATCCGTCCTGAGGATATTCATGGTGAAGGCATCGTCGCTGAGACATATCCATCAAGCAGCATGCAGTTCTATGTTGAGGTCAGTGAATTACTGGGCCATGAATTCATTCTGCATGGTAAGGTAGGCGAACAGCGTTTAGTCGCGAAAGTTGCGGCACGTCTGGAAGCAAGACCGCATGATACAGTGCAGATTGCATTGGATTTAAGTAAAGCGCATTTCTTTGATCCGCAGACTCAAAACTGCATTATTTAGTCAAAAACACTCTCCTATGGTATAATAACCATAAGGGAGTGATTTTTTATGTCATATAAATTTATAAGTGTGTGCATCGCGCTGTTTTCATTTGTTGTATCTTTTTATGCGCTGAGTGCTATTAAATTTGATAAATTTTGTCAGGTGGAAAAACCGGCAAAGGTTCAGACGTTGCTGATTGTCTTATCGTTTGCGCTGGCTGGCTTGGTAGCTAATTTTTTAATGATGTTTATCAATTTCTAAAGCTGAAATTTCATAAAAGTTAAAGCTTAAGCATGTAAATAAACAAAGAGTATTCAAAATAGAAAAGGTCATGTTTCTAAATTGAATACTCTTTTATATAGCCGGAAACTAAAGCTGATTCAGATCATTTTTGCTCTCTGTCAGACAAGACCTGATCGCTTTTAAATCTTGATGAATTTTATACAAAACACTATTCATAATAATAACACAAATCATAGCGGCTATTTGCAATGCTAATAACAAGAAACCTAACATATAGACCCCCCCTTTTTAATAACATTATCATTAACAGAAGCTAATGAACAGTCTATAATTTATTTATATATATGTTATAGTTAAATAGTTGGGGACAAGTTATGTAATCCTGATAAATAAAAAGTATTCAGCATGGATGTCTTTGAACTGAATACTTCTTATATGATTTATTTACCTTGTGGTTTACGTCTTACAGGTTTATTAAAGGCAGCTGTTTCAGACTTCTTAGGAGAATCCTTATGGAAGTCTTTTTTATAACCTTCTTTATTAAATGATTTTTTATCATCTTTATTATATGGTTTTCTGTCATCCTTGCGGTAAGGCTTCTTATCATCCTTGTTGAAGGGTTTTCCATCTTTACGATAAGGTTTTTTATCATCGCGGTTGAACGGTTTTCTGTCATCTCTGCTGTATGACTTTTTATCGTCATGATTGAAAGGTTTGCGGCCATCTCTTCTGAATGGTTTCTTATCATCGTCGTTTGATGGTCTGCGCTCAGAAAACGCTTTTTTTGGCTTTGGTTTCAAAAGTTCAAGATCGGCTTCTGTGGCAATGCCGTTATCGACATTATACTGTGCACGCCGTCTTGCTTTTTCAGCTTCACGCCGTGCCATCTTAGCATCTTCACGGGCATTGTCACGGTCACGTTCCGCCTTTGTGTCATTGCTGATCGTTGTGTAGATAGCCTTGGAGGCATTCAGCGCGACCGAAGAAGCACGGCTGATTAATTCTTGTTCACTGCCTTGAATCGCACAGCAGTTAGGATAAGCTTCAAATAAGGATAAGCTGTCCTTACAGCCTGAAATAATCAATGTTTCACCTGCTGTAACTTTTACCGCATTCATAAATTTTAAAATCATCTGATCAAAAGTTGCAGTCTTATCTGTAATTGTAAACTCATGTTTATTTAAGTCATGGAAAGCAACGCCGCTCATAGCCTTGATCGTATGTTCAATCGCGCCAATTCTTGCTGGATTTGCCGCAAATACTTCAAAGCGGTACACCCTGCGGTTTGTTAGTTCATCAAGAGTTTCAAATTGATGCAGATGGTCAAAGAAATGATTGTTTTGAATCAGCGCTTTAGCTGTTTTCTTATTCTTTTTCAACTGCTGACTCATAATGAATTCACTATATTCTTCACTCAGCTGATTCTCATCATAGGGACTGTAAATGCCTTTATCCGTATCACAGAAAAACATCAGCTGTTGATCAATCAATAATTGAGCGGCAGCAGCAACATCCTCAGCATTCATAAAGATTTCCTGTAACAAGTGACCATTCTCATCAATGGCCTTGGCACCGTTCATCAAGATTTTATCACATTTGATATGTGACTTTTCACAGGCATTCTGAATGCGCTGTGCATTTCTCGGCGTAAAAATAACAAAACGCTTTCCCTTTGCACGAGCTACTTCAACAGCATCAATATTAGCTGCTGAGATTTCATATGTATTGTTTAACAATGCTTTTTCTAAATCAGAAAAAATTAATTGAATCATAATTCTACCTCTATTTCCATCCATTATTATAACAGACATAAGGGCTATAAAGCTACTTTATCTTCATAAATATCAGCATACCAAACCCATATTGTCTGTGAGAATTATTTATTTCATATTGGCAAGATAGAGTGCCGCTACATATTCTTTATCGATTAATGGGAAGAAAGAGCGCGGTTCAAAGAGATAGGTCTCTGATTTCATGATTTGTGAAACAATTAAACTTAAAATCTGCTTGCTGTTTAAGCTGTTAAGCAGCATCTTTACCGTTGACAGGTTTTTGTTGCGCATACCTTCCACAATCTCATCTGTATTACTGCGCTGTTTCAAAAATTCTGAGCGAATCAGCTTCCTCAGTTCCTTGATTTCATAAATAGGAGTAACATTAATATCCAGAATCTGCGCGCAGATTTCCATTGCCGCATGGTCATAATCTTTGATAGCAAGTGCTTGTTTACGGGTATAATTTCGCAGAACGTCAGTTAAAGGCTGAGGATTGAATACTTTCACTTTTTTGCGGATCATGCCATCATTAAGCTCGGCTTCAATGTCGAGAATCAGGTTGTAAAAACGGATCGCTGCCGCATCGGTACGCCGCTGTATATATGTATAGACAAAGCCATCGTAGGCATTAAAGGCTTTCATTGTATCAAGATATCCCAGCTGAATGCGGCGGTCGAGGTTTTCACGGTCAAAGTCCAGAAAATTACCAAGATCCTGACTTGGAATGATATATTTAATATTAGGCCGGTGCAGATATTCCTCATGAATAATCTTTTTATGATTTAAGTCGACAAGGACAAGCTCATCAGCTCCCATTTTCATCGCCAGACGTACCGGCAGATTATCATAATAACCGCCGTCTACATATTCCTTGCCATCCATGACATGAGCTGGGAAAGCTGGATAGCAGGAGGCACTGGCAATCAGATAATCTTTTAAAGTATCCGGCGCCATTTCATGCTTCGTAATCTGAACTGGCTTTAACGATGGATATTCCACCGTCACCAAGCCAAAATCAATCGGTGATGCCAGCAGTCTTTCTTGATCGCTGAGCCGAATAATCATTTCCTTCAGGGGGGTGATATCAGCTCCTTTATCATGAATGAATTGTTTAAAGAAGGGAACAACACGATTGCGCTGCGTCACTAAGGAATCAATATTCATACTGACAGAGATACCATTGTTCATTACCTGTGTGATATCCATATTCTCCCATAAGCGAACTGCTTCTTCATAATCATTTTGAGCAATCATACAGCCAATCAATGCACCAATACTCGTGCCGGTTACGATATCAGGCTGGATACCCAGCTCCTGAATCGCTTTATAAAAACCGATTTCATAGGCTCCCTTGGAACCGCCGCCGGCTAAGACAAACGCACGTTTCATATGCCACCTCATTTCTCAATTAGCATACCACAATCTAATCAAAAAAGTGTCTTTTTATGAATTTCTCATAAAAAGTTATGCAGAGCATATAATTCTTTGAGGTGCAATATGAAGATGATAATGAAAAGCTTCGCCATCCTGCTTTTTTTAGGTTATACATTTTTTCTGATTTTTCATCCGCAGACAAAAGCTGTAAATCATGCGGCCAGTGTTCTGATTAACAGAGGACCAGATATGCCGATTAATAATGAAGCTGTTGATGCACCAGTACAGTATGTGGCGGTAATGCGCGGCAATACACAGGTCGATTTGCCGCTTGAGGAATATTTGATCGGTGTGGTAGCCTCAGAAATGCCGGTTACTTTTGAGTTAGAAGCATTAAAGGCGCAGGCGGTAGCTGCCAGAACATTTGCCAGCGCCAGAGGTTACAGCGTTGATGATACGACAGCTTCACAGGTATATAAAGATAATGAACAGCTGAAAAGTCAATGGCTTGATCAGTATGATGAATATTATAAGAAAGTAAAACAAGCAGTTGAAGAAACTGCTAATCAGATCCTTGTCTATCAGGGAGAGCCGATTACCGCTGCCTTTTTTTCATCGTGTATGTCAGCAACGACAAACGCGCAGGATTACTGGCAGAATGAAGTTCCCTATCTGCGTTCAGTCGCTTCACCTTGGGATAGTGAAACGGTAGATATAACTAGAAGCAAAGAGGTGGATGACAGCACTTTAACCAATGCTTTAGGCAGCAGTCAGCTTGCGGTTCTTTCATATTATGATAATGGGTATGTGAAGACTGTTCAAGCTGGCTCTCAGCAGTACACTGGCCGTCAGATTCGTGAAATGCTGGGATTAGCTTCAAGCTGTTTCACCATAGAACGCATTGAGAATGGTTTGCGCTTCATCACTTACGGCAGCGGTCACGGCATCGGCATGAGTCAATATGGCGCTCAGGGAATGGCATTGGCCGGCTATACCTATGATGAAATTCTGCATCATTATTATACAGATGTGGAAATTAAGACAACCCTTGTATAATTCAATTTCATGCGGGCATACTCATGCATGAGGTGAAACAATGATTGCTTATGAAAAAAAGTCAAATAAGACAAGAAGAGCATTAATTTTAAGTCTGTTGGTTGTACTGTGTGTCAGCGTCTTTCTGCTGAGTGAAAAAATGATGCAACAAGGAGAGGAAACACTGGTATTTAATGAAACTGTACCGGTGATTAAACTGCCTGATGATGAAAGCATTCAGCTTCCTTATTCAGTTTCGGCAATAATCGCTATTGATTATTTTGACGGCAAAGAAGGAGATATTCCTAAAGTTGTAGAATTTGAAGGTGTATTCCGACCGTCACAGGGCATTGATGTCGTATATAACGATGAAGCTTTTGATGTTACAGCTGCGCTTAGCGGGGAAGTTATAGATGTGAAAGAAGATCCGCTGCTGGGTTATTCAGTGACAATTCAAAGTGATAATTTAAAAATCACTTATCAAAGTCTTAGCGATATGAAGCTGCAGAAGGGTGATTCCGTGAAGCAGGGCGATGTATTATCAACAGCAGGAAAGAATGTTTACAACCCTCAGTTGGGAAATCATTTACACTTAATTGTGGAAAAAGATGGGAAAATTGTCGACCCAAAAAGTGTTTTTAAACTTCAATAGTACCTGCCGGGTACTATTTTAATTTGATAATGAAATTCACTTTATAAATCAACGAAATGTGTTATAATGGTAATGCTAATTGTAAAAATTTTATGAATGGAGGAGACCTGTTATGTTATTCACAAAAGAGGTTGGTATCGACTTAGGTACGGCCAATTTATTAATCTACGTAAAAGGTGAAGGTATTGTCATTGATGAACCTTCCGTTGTTGCTATAGATGCTGAAACAAAGAAATGTCTGGCAGCTGGCCAGGATGCCAAGGATATGCTGGGCAGAACCCCAGGCCGTGTATTGGCAATCCGTCCGTTAAAGGATGGTGTTATTGCTGATTTCGAAGTAACTGAAATCATGCTGAATTTTTTCTTGAAGAAATTATCGCTGAAAGGTATGTTTCAGCGTCCAACGATTTTGATTTGCTGTCCAAGTAATATTACCTCAGTAGAAAGAAATGCGATTCGTGACTGTGCTTACCGTGCCGGCGCGAAGAAAGTATATATTGAAGAAGAGCCTAAGGTTGCGGCCGTAGGCGCCGGTTTGGATATTTCTAAACCTAGCGGCAATATGGTATTGGATATCGGCGGCGGTACTACTGACGTAGCAGTTCTCTCCTTAGGTGAAATTGTAAGCTCAACCTCTTTAAAGGTTGCCGGTGATACCTTTGACCGTGATATTATCAAGTATGTTAAAGATGAAAAGAAGCTGCTGATTGGTGATCGTACAGCTGAAGAAATCAAAAAGCAGATTGGTACCGCTTGGAAGGGTTCACGTTCTGAGACGATGGAAGTCAGCGGCCGTGACTTAGTGACAGGTCTGCCTACTTCAATTACCCTTGTATCTGAGGAAATTGAATCTGCTATGCGTGAGAATCTTCAGAATGTCGTGCGCGCGTGCCGTACTGTCTTAGAACAGACGCCGCCTGAATTATCCAGTGACATCGTTACCCGCGGTATTGTTTTAACCGGCGGCGGTGCCCTGCTTCATGGCATTGATGAATTATTACGTAATGAATTACATATTCCGGTTTATGTAGCTGAAAATGCTCTGCGCTGTGTTGCCGAAGGTACAGGAATTCTATTGGAAAACTTGCATTTGGTTCGTTAAAGAGAATTGAGGTGGCAGTATGCAATGGATCTTGTACTTGCTTGTTCCTTTTGTTATAGCAACCATTGCGACGCCGATTGTTAAGTGGATCGCGAAAGATCTTAAGGCGTACGCAGAAATGAATGAGCGGACAATTCACACGAAAATCATTGCGCGTATTGGCGGTGTGGCTATTTATGTAGCTTTTATTATCTCCATGGCGATTTTTATGAAAGCGGATGTTCAGATCCGCGGGGTTCTGCTTGGCGGAACGGTAATGTTTATCGGTGGATTGATTGATGATCTGGTTAATCTGTCACCGAAGAAGAAGTTTGCGTTTCAAATCATCGCAGCGATGCTGCTGATGTTTTATGGCAATGTGATGCTGGATAAGATTTATCTGCCGTTAGGCATTGTCATTGATATGGGTATTGTATCTTTTATTGTTACTTTTTTCTGGATTACCGGCATTACCAATGCGATCAATCTGATTGATGGTCTTGATGGTTTGGCCGGCGGTATCTGTGTGATCATTATGATCGTTGTCGCTTCTCTGTCAACCATTGACGGCAGAACGGATATTTGTACGATGGCGCTGATTCTGGCAGGTTCGATACTTGGCTTTCTGTTGTTTAACTCTTACCCGGCTTCCATATTTATGGGCGACTGCGGGGCTCTCTTTTTAGGCTTCATGGTTTCCGCGATTGGGTTAATGGGTTTTAAGAGTTCAACCTTTATTACGCTGGGACTGCCGATTTTGCTTTGCGCGGTACCAATCGTTGATACGCTGAGTGCAATCGTAAGGCGTAAATTGAGCGGCAAACGCTTCGATGAGGCAGATAAGAATCATCTGCATCATGTGCTGATGCGCCGTTTCGGACACCGCAATACAGTATTAATCCTATATGCGGTTACCGCGAGCTTTGGCGTCGCTGCTTATCTCTACATATTGAATCGGGCGTTAGGTCTGCTGTGTTTATTTATCATGGCAATCGTTGTAGAGGTTTTCCTTGAAAAGTCACATATGATTTCTGTGTCTTATCATCCATTAACTTCCTTGGTTGATATGATATTTAAGAAAAAAGCACCGGTTGCTGAAGAAACAAAAGATAAAGAATAAAAACTTCAGGGGCTGACATCAGCCCTTTTTCTGAAAGGAGGAGGACAATGAAGAAAATCTGCTGTTTATGCTTAACCTTGCTGTTGGCTGCGGGCTGCAGTAAAGAGATTACAATTTCACTGACTACGGATATGATTACGGTGAATGTTCATGATGAATTGCCGGATGCAAAGATTCTGCAATATGTGAACTGCAACAACATGGTCTGTTCAGAAGATATTGAACTTGATATCCGCAGAGATGAATTGAATCTTGATAAGGTTGGTGAATATACGATTGATGTACTATACAATGGCAGCGGCTATCCGCTGAAGGTAAAAGTCATCGACGTTGAAAATCCGACGATTCATGTTGAACCATTTACGATTGAACAGTATGAAAATATTATCTGGGACCGTGAAATGTATAACCGTATCCAGCTGACTGTCAGCGATAATGCAACAGATGAGAATACATTGTACAATTCCATTAAGGTAGAGGGACTTGATCCATCGATTGCCGGTGAACAGCTGGTGACTTTCACACTTAAGGACGCGAGCCGCAATGAAACATCAATCAGTGTAACGGTTACTGTCGAGCCGAAACCAGTGGTGGTTGTTAAACCGACACCGCCAGTTGTCGTGCCGCCAAAGGAACCTGAAATAACTACGCCAAGTGATGCGACACCAAACGATGCGACTGGCAGTGATGCAACAGGCAGCGATGCGACACCAAATGATGCAACGCCATCTGATGCCACACCAAACGATGCAAGCGGAACCGATGCAACGCCATCTGATGCCACGGAAAGCGACGCGACACCAAGTGACGCAACGCCGTCTGACGCAACGGAAAGTGATGCAACGCCTAATGATGCCACTGATACAGACAGTGAAGACGATACGCCTGAGATCCTTCGCCGGGTAACCATGACTGCGAAGGATGTGCTGAATCTGCTGGATAGCTCACGCAAAAATGAGGTAATTTATGTATCACAGACATGGTGTTCCCACTGTCAGGCATTTGTGAAGACTTTAGACAGCTATCTTGCTGAACGTGATGATTTGATTGTGCGTGAAATTGTACTGGATCTTGAACCCCAGACCGAAGTAATTACGCAAAATGTGAATGGCGAGGATGTCATCCATTATGAATATGCTGATTTTGAGGCGTTCAAGAAACAATATAATATTGATTTTGTAGGAACGCCAAGTATCTTTATCATTCGTAACGGAAAGGTTAGGGAAACTCTGATCGGCAATCAGTCAATTGAAATCCTGCATGATAAGCTGGATTCGATTTCTAATAATTAAATATTTAAAAACGAGGAGCAATCTTCGTTTTTTTGTTTAACAGCTTCCTTCTTAATCAAGCTTGATTTGCGGCTTGAAGCAATCAAAAGCATTTTCTTGAAGATAAATCTGATTTTATTGTTAGGAAACTGCAAATTTTGAGCATATTAAGAGGTAGGAGGAGATTTGAATGCAAGTAAAAGAAATTGAAGCATTTTATGATGTCTGTACAACCTCGGATCAATCGTTAATCAAACAGGAGTGGAATAAGCTTTGGAATTGGTTTATTAAAGAGAAACGTCAGGAATATTCATCAATCAGCTATCGGGAAAGTGTTCAGCGGCTGATCAGTGAGAAGAATTATAATGTCCGCCGAAATATCCAAAGCAGCAAAGCGATGGGACTTCAGGTTTATCCTGGTGATATCTGTTATATTGATTTTGGCCAGGCTTATCTTTATGAAGCAGGTTATCAGCATTTTGGCTTAGTCTTATCAATCGTTCATTATAAAGCACTGGTAATTCCCATGACCAGTAATCCGCAGACGTATCAGAAAGCGTTTGGCAAGGATGGTACATATTTATATCCGTTAGGTAAAATTGAAGGCATGAATCGTGAGTCGGTACTCTTTTTAAATGACGCGAAATTTATTAATACTGCGAGAATTATCGATGTAAAGGCACATTTAGATGTGGCTGGCTGGAAATTTAAGGAGATAAAGGAAAAATTTAAAACTTCTATGCTGGACTGAAATTCGACAAAACACTTGTTCTGCAACCGTTAGAATAAGGGCAAGTGAGGTGTCTATATGAGTGAAAAAGTACTGATGCAGAAGAAGACAAGGGAGCGTCTGCTGACAGCTGGGGACGGCTGTGCTTTTATCAGCGGACTGCTGCTTTCAGCGCTGCCAATTGAAACAAGCTGGTGGCTGCTGCTTTTGTTGTTCAGCTTCTTTTATGTGCGCAAGCGCAAGGAAATGATTCTTTTAAGTATTGCATGTATCGGCGGCACCATGCTTTTCTATCCGGATCAGTTAATTGAGATTGTTTTATTAAGCGGCTGTGTCTGTGCATGGATGTTAGTGATGCAGCTTTTAAAACGGCCAAGTTATAAAACACTGCCATGGTTTTTGATGCTGATGAGCGGCGGTGTGGCTTATGCGATGAGTGAGCCTGTATCAAAAATCATCGTGCTGATGCTGGGACAATTTATTCTGGCTTTAGATACATATAGGGATTGCGGCTGGATCAGAAAGGAACTGCAGCTGCCTGACGCAGTCTATGGCAGTTTGATTTTTATCGCTGGACTTCTGTTGATGCAAATACTGAATCAGGAATATTTCGCATTATTAATTTTTGTGTTTATGCTGATGAGTGTTAAGCCAGCAGTGTCAATCTTGTTTTATTTATACTTAGAAATGTTAATGCCGGGTTTAATAACGCCAGTTGCCTTTGGCTTTTTATTATTGGTAAGTCTGCATCAGGATCAGCCATTGGCAATGAATGGGTTGATGCTCGTAGGTATTGCGGCTCAAGGCTTTGATTTTATCGCTATTGTGCAAGGCTTGGTGCTGTTGCTGCTGTTTGATTTGCTGCGTACTTCTGAATTGCCGTTTAAGGGCATGATGGAACGTGTGGCATTGAGTGATATGAACCGGATTGCGGTAATGAATCGGCAGCTGAATAATTTCTCTGTGATATTTGAGAATCTGGCGGATTATTATGCGAGTCTGTCAGAAGTTGAATCAGAGATGCTGGAGACGATGGCTAAGGCTTTAAGTTATACCGCTAACAATTGCACAAGACACCAGATTGATGTGGAAAAGCGGAAGGATCAGCTGTTGGATTTTCTTGACGGTTATAAGATTGATGTTGTATCATGCCTGCTTGAAGAAAATGAAGAGGGCTGTATCTATTTAGAATTGGAATTAAAGGAGCTGCCGAGAAGTGAGGTTGAAGCTACCCTGATGCCTTTATTAAATCATGTGCTGCCAACCCGCATGGAATTGGTAGAAAAGAAGAATAACCGCAATTATTCAGGGCTTTTTCATTATTCATTTATCTCATCAGCACCAATTATGATTGATGCCTATGCCGACAGTATCCGTCATGACAGCCAGGCATGCGGCGACAGCTTTTCGATTTTTCGCTATTCTCGTTTTGTTCTCTGTATGATATCAGACGGCATGGGCAGCGGCGAAGCGGCTTCAAGAATCTCAAGGAGCATTACTGCTATCTTTCAGCGGATGATTGCCAGTAATATCCCGCAGGTTGAGGCTATACGCTGTATCAATAAATTAATTTTATCGGATAATTACGCCACCTTTGATGTATTGAATTTTGATCGGTTTAAAAAGACAGTGACGGTTTCTAAATCAGCGGCATGCCCTACTTATTTGATTCGAGCGGATGAGGTATATGAAATCAATGGTTCATCGTTGCCGGTAGGTATCGTGGCATCGATTGAGGTAGACTCAATCCATGTGGAAGTAGAAAAGGGTGACTGGTTCTTAATGAGCAGTGACGGCATTTATGTTGATGAAATATATCGTTGGATTCACCAAAGACGATTGGGCAGCGCTAAAGAGGAAGTAGACGCAATGATGGAAATACTGAGGGAAAAGGAAAGAAATGATGATTCCACCATTTTGTTGGCACAAATTAAATAATGTATGATCAGGGGCGATAAGCTTCTGATTTTATTTTGATTAAATGTTAAATTAATTGACGGAAAGGTTTCTTTTGCTGGCAGCGCTGATTTTACATGCTATAATATTTGCGGTGATGTTATGCTGAAGGGTAAATGGGTTGTGGCAGTAAGCGGCGGCAGTGATTCTATGACTCTATTGGATCAATGTGTTAAGGCTGAGATGGATCTGATTGCCGCGCATGTTAATTATCAGAAACGAGACAGCGCCTGGCGTGATATGAAGCTTGTTGAGGATTATTGTGAACAGCATGGTATTCCCTGTTATGTTAAACTTTCACATTATGAAGGGAAGGGTAATTTTCAGGCATATGCCCGTGATTTTCGTTATGCATTCTTTAAAGAATTAGCAATGAAATACGAATGTGCGGGTGTATTGGTGGCCCATCAGCTGGATGATGTGATTGAAACTTATCTGATTCAAAAGGAACGCCGGCAGATTCCGATGTGTTATGGTTTGGCTTATGAAACAGTAATTGATGGCTTACGGATTGTCAGACCGCTGCTTTCAATGAGCAAACAGGCATGCCGTGATTATTGTGTTATGCATCACATATCCTATGGTGATGATGAGAGTAATTTCACTGATGATTATACGCGCAATCGCATCCGTCATCAGATTGTGGAAAAAATGAGCCTTGAGGAAAAGCAGTCGCTGGCTAAGCAAATCCAGATGATGAATGAAGAAAAGCGGCAGCTGGATCAAACGGCAAAACAGGCAGCGCAGCAGACGGGCGAGTATCTGGCAGTCGATGATCTGCTGGCGAGGGCTGATGGTGATAATGTTTTGCGGCAATGGCTGCTGCTGAATAATGGCGGAAAAAATCATAGTCAGGCATTTATAGAAAGTTTGTTTCAGCGGATGAGCAGAAATGGCAACTGGTGTGCTGATCTGCCGGACAACAAGCGGTTATATTGTGACTATGGCTTTTTGAATGTAGTCGATGAGCAGCTCACATACAGCTACACCCTTGAAAAATTTGAACCTTTAGATACGCCATGGTTTAAAGTATCTGCGCAGGGAACTTCTTTGCAGGCGGTAAATGTTGCTGAAAATGATTGGCCGCTGACGATACGCTCCCCGATGCCGGGCGATGAAATTGTGCTGCGGCTAGGTACTAAAAAGCTGAACCGATGGTTTATTGACCGCAAAAAATCACATAAAGAACGTAAATGCTGGCCGGTTGTTGTGAATCGTGTGGGAAAAGTGATTTTAGTGCCTGAAATCGGCTGTGAAGTTGCACATTTTACTAACAAACCGAATGTATTTGTGATAAAATAGAACATATACTTTTAGGAGGAGTTTTTGGTATGCATCAGGATATGAAGAAAATACTAGTGAGTGAAGACCAAATCATTGCCAGAAGCAAAGAGCTTGGCAAACAGATTTCTGAGGACTATACTTGTGCTAAGGAATTACCGCTGGTAGTAGGTTTATTAAAAGGTTCTGTGCCTTTTCTGGCAGAACTGATCAAACACATCGATTTAGATGTCTGCATCGATTTTATGGATGTATCTAGCTACGAAGGAACCGAGTCAATCGGTGATGTGAAAGTGAACATGGATTTAAGCAGTTCAGTGAAAGGCATCCCGGTTTTACTTGTTGAAGATATTATTGATACAGGAAGAACTTTAAAAGAAGTGACACGCCTGTTGAAAAATAAGGGTGCCAGTGATGTTAAGGTAGTATCCCTGCTTGATAAACCTGACCGCCGTACGGTTGAAATTGAAGCTGATTATGTCGGCTTTGTGGTACCGAATGAGTTTGTTGTTGGTTTTGGTTTGGATTATGATCAGAAATATCGTACTTTACCATATGTTGGTGTATTAAAGGATGAAGTTTATCAATAAAAAAGAAAGTAGTAAAGGAGGTTAACAATGAAGAAAAAGCGTTTTATTAATATAATACCGTATTTATTAATATTGCTGGTTTTCTCTAGTTTGCTGAGCTATTCCTCAACAAGCAATACGACGCGTTTTGCTTATAATGAGTTTGTAGCCCGCGCTGAGAAAATGAATTTCGGTGATACGAATATCTCAATTGGCCGAGCTAAATTGGATATCAGCGGTTATTATTATGATGGCGAACAAAAGGTTGCGTTCTCAGCAAGTATTCCTAATACTGATGAGAATTTAGCATGGGCAAAGCAGGTGCTTGATGAGGGTACCGGCGCTGATGGCCAGCAGGCAAACAAAATTACGATTACTGACCCTAACGAAAGTAATTATTGGTTAGATGCGCTGCTGAATATTGTGCCGTTGGTAATTCTGATCGGCGCCACTGTATTTTTATTTTCTAAAATGAATGCCGGCGGCAATAAGCAGGCGTTTGAGTTCACGAAGTCGAAAGCTAAAATTGAAGGGAACATCAAGGTTCGTTTTAAGGACGTTGCCGGCTGTGATGAAGAAAAAGAAGAAGTTAAAGAAATTATTGATTATTTGAAGAGTCCTAAGAAATTTGCTGATATGGGCGCCCGTATTCCAAAGGGTGTACTGATGGTAGGTCCTCCGGGAACTGGTAAAACATTATTGGCAAAGGCGGTTGCCGGTGAAGCTGATGTGCCGTTCTTCTCGATTTCAGGTTCTGATTTCGTTGAGATGTTTGTCGGTACTGGTGCGAGCCGTGTCCGTGATATGTTTAAAAAGGCCCAGCAGACAGCGCCTTGTATCGTGTTTATCGATGAAATTGACGCGGTAGGCCGTCAGCGCGGAGCCGGTATGGGCGGCGGCAATGATGAACGTGAACAGACACTGAATCAGCTGCTTGTTGAAATGGATGGTATTGGTGAAAATAAGGGTATTGTAATTATCGCCGCTACCAACCGTCCGGATGTTCTTGACCCGGCACTGCTGCGTTCTGGCCGTTTTGACCGACAGATTACAGTCAGCCTGCCTGATAAAAAAGGCCGTACAGAGATTCTTGAAGTTCATGCGAGAAATAAAAAACTGGCACCGGATGTCAGTCTTGAAAATCTTGCGAAGCGCTGCCCTGGCTTCTCAGGCGCAGATCTTGAGAATGTATTAAATGAGGGTGCTATCCTGGCGGTTAGAGATGATCGCAAGATGATTACAATGGATGATCTTGATGAAGCCATCGACCGTGTAATGATGGGACCAGCAAAGAAATCAAAAACTTATACACCAAGTGAAAAGAAATTGGTTGCCTATCATGAAACTGGGCATGCTATTATCGGGTTAAAACTGGAGAATGCAAATATTGTTCAAAAAGTTACGATTATTCCTCGCGGCAATGCCGGCGGCTATAACTTGATGACACCAAAAGAAGAGAAGATGATGCCGACAAAGACAGACTTCTTGGCCAAAATCACTGGTTATTTAGGCGGCCGTGTTGCTGAAGAGTTAGTATTTAATGAAATCAGCGCCGGTGCCAGCAATGATATTCAGGAAGCAACGAAGATTGCTAAGATGATGGTTCGTTCTTATGGTATGAGCAAGCTGGGGCCGATTCAGTATGATGATGGCAGCGGCAATGTATTCCTTGGCCGTGATTACACAAGCGGCAGTAACTATTCAGGTGAAATCGCTTATGAAATCGATAAGGAAGTGCGCAATATCATCAATGAGTGCTATGAACGCGCTAAGCTGATTATTCAGGAAAACCGCGCTCTGCTTGATTTGATTGCTAATACGCTGCTTGAAGAGGAAACACTGACGAATGAGCAAATCATGAATCTGGTTAACTACGGAAAGGTTAGTGCTCCTGTGAAAGAAAATCTTGATGAGAAACCATCTACTGAGGTAAGTGAACAGAGTGAGGTTGTTGACAGTCTGGATCATGTACCAAATGTTGAAAACATCGAAATCGATGAAGAGACGATGATTACTACACCGACTGATGAGCCGGAAGGACCGGTTAAGGTTGAAGAGGGTGTAGATAAGGATCCTGTTGCTCCTAAAGACACAGAAGAATAAATCATAAAGGTGCGCAGGCACCTTTTGTCTGTAATTGAGATAAAGGAAAAGGAAGTGAATATATGGAAGATACTTTAATAAAAGCACTGGCTTGTGAGGGCCGTGTGCGTGTAATCATTGCCGCTTCGACTAATCTGTGTGAGGAAGCGAGAAAGCGTCATGACTGCTGGCCGACAGCGGCAGCGGCTTTAGGCCGTGTGCTGACAATTGGTTCAATCATGGGCAGTATGCAGAAAAATCAAGATGAAAAGCTGACAATTCAGATCAATGGCGGCGGCCCAATCGGAACTATTTTGGTAGATTGTTTTCCAGATGGCAATGTGCGCGGCTTCGTCTCTGATCCGCATGTGCATATGACCTATAATGACACGGGTAAGCTGGCGGTAGGTATTGCGGTTGGTAAAGAAGGAACGCTGAAGGTGATTCGTGATTTAGGAATGAAAGATGATTTTGCTGGCACCGTGAATCTGCAGACTGGGGAAATTGGTGATGATTTCGCATACTATTTCACCGTCAGCGAACAGACACCTTCAGCAGTCAGTCTCGGTGTATTGGTAGATACGGATAATTCCGTGATCGCGGCTGGCGGTTTGTTGATTCAGATGCTGCCGGATGCGATTGAAGAGGATATTGAGAAGGTAGAAGCAATAGTCAAACAGCTGAAACCAATGTCTGCCTTGATCCATGAAGGAAATAGTCCTGAGGATATCCTTCATCAATATTTTGATGATATTGAAATTCTTGAGAAGCAGCCGATCCGTTTCACATGCAGCTGTTCAAAAACAACAATGAAGCGGGCCTTGCTGACGTTAAGTAAGGAAGAACGACGTAAACTCATCGAAGAAGACCATGGCTGTGAAATCACTTGTCACTGGTGCAATGAGCATTATACATTCAGTGAGGAAGAACTGATAGATTTAGAAAATTTTTATGAATCAGTAGGAACAAAACATGTGGAAGATCAGAAACATATCCATTGATAATCAAATTGTTATTGCACCTATGGCAGGCATCAGTAATCCGGCATTCCGCAGTATCTGCAAGAAGTTTGGCGCTGGTTTGATTTATACTGAAATGGTATCTGATAAAGCAATTTGCTATTCAAATACGAAGACAATTGGTATGACACAGGTGAATGAGGATGAGCATCCTTTAACGATGCAGCTGTTTGGCCATGATATTGAAAGTATGGTGCAGGCTGCGGTATTTATTGATACGCAGACGGATTGTGATATTTTAGATATTAATATGGGCTGTCCGGTTAATAAAATTGTGAAAAGTGATGCGGGCAGCGCATTGATGAAAGATCCTGAACATGCCGCTGAAATTGTGCGCGAGATCGTTAAGCATGTGCAAAAACCTGTTACGGTAAAAATGCGCGCGGGCTGGGATAAGGATTCGGTGAATGCTGTTGAATTCGCGCTGATGATGCAGGATGCCGGTGCCAGTGCTTTAGCGGTTCATGGGCGGACTCGAAAACAGATGTATGAAGGTAAAGCGGATTGGCGTATCATTAAAGCGGTTAAGGATGCGGTATCAATACCCGTGATGGGAAATGGTGATGTGACTTCACCGCAGCTTGCGAAACAGATGTTGGATGAGACAGGTGTGGATGCGGTAATGATCGGCAGAGGTATACTTGGTGATCCATGGTTGATCCGGCAGACGGCTCATTATCTTCAGACAGGAGAACTGCTAGGTGATTCTGATATTGATGAAAAGTTTGAATTAGCAAGACAGCATGCGCAGTCATTAATTGTGTTAAAAGGTGAAAATGTGGGCATGAAAGAGATGCGCGGCCATGCTTCTTGGTATATGAAGGGCTTAAAATACAGTCATCGTGTAAAAGATTGCATTTCACAAATGACTACTTACGAAGAATTTGTTATAATATTAGAGAATTATAAACAGTCGCTCATAAATGATGAGTGGAAATGGTTAGATAGGTAGGAAAAACATATGGAACAAAACAATGAAACAACACTCTCGCTGACTGAACAAGAAGCAGTCAGAAGAGAAAAATTGAAGTGGCTTGAAGAACGCGGAGTTAAGCCGTTTGGTGAACGTTATGATCGTACTTATAAATCAGGGGAGCTGAAAGGTAAGTATGAGAATTGCACGAAAGAAGAGCTGGAAGAGCTTGATCTGAAGGTGAAGATTGCCGGTCGTATCATGACGCGCAGAAATCAAGGTAAAGTTGGTTTTATGCATATTCAGGATATCGACGGACAGATTCAAATCTACGTGCGTAAGGATGCTATCGGTGAAGAGGCATTTGAAATCTTTAAAAAGGGTGATTTAGGTGATATCGTAGGTATCGAAGGCACTTTGATGAAAACGAATCATGGTGAATTGACTATTAAGGCCGAGGTGTATACGCATTTGGTTAAGGCATTGCGCCCGCTGCCTGAGAAATTCCATGGTCTGCAGGATGTCGAGGAGCGTTTCAGAAGACGTTATGTTGATTTGATCGTTAATGAAAGTTCTAAGAAAATCGCGCTGACACGGCCAAAGATTATCCGGGCGATTCAAAATTATTTAGATGGTCAGGGTCTTGTGGAAGTTGAAACGCCAGTGCTGCAGCCTATTTTGGGCGGTGCCGCGGCACGTCCGTTTGTAACTCACCATAATACACTGGATATGGATTTCTATCTGCGTATTGCGACTGAGCTGCCATTAAAGCGTTTGATTGTCGGTGGCTTAGAAGGTGTTTATGAAATTGGCCGTCTGTTTAGAAATGAAGGTATGGATGCGACGCATAATCCTGAATTTACGACGGTTGAGGCTTATGTGGCTTATTCGGATTTGAATGGCATGATGGATCTTGTAGAGGGTCTGTTTAATGATTTGGCTGTGAAAATCTGCGGTACGACGGAAATTGAGTATCAAGGCACAGCGTTATCATTGAAGGCACCATTCAGACGCGTACATATGGTTGATGCGATTAAGGAAGCATGCGGTGTTGATTTCTGGCAGGAAATGACATTGGATGAAGCTAAGGCTTTGGCTAAGGAGCATCATATTGAGGTTGAAGCACATCACACAGGTGTGGGTCATATTATTAATTTATTCTTTGAAACATATTGTGAAGAGAAGATGATTCAGCCGACTTATGTATATGGACATCCAGTGGAAATTTCACCGCTTGCTAAAAAGAGCGAGAAAGATCCTCGTTTCACAGATCGTTATGAATTATTTATCTGTGGTAAGGAATACGCAAATGCGTTCTCTGAATTAAATGATCCGATTGATCAGCGTGAACGTTTTGAAAAGCAGGTTCGTGAAAAGAATCTGGGTAACGATGAAGCTAGTGAGATGGATACAGATTATGTAGAGGCGTTGGAATATGGTATGCCGCCAACGGGTGGTGTTGGTATCGGTATTGACCGTACAGTTATGCTGCTGACGAATCAGAGTACGATTCGTGAGGTATTGCTGTTCCCGCACATGAAAAATAAATAAAGATTTTATAAATTATTAAAAGCTCGTTATAATCGTGAATTTTACAATTTAGCGGGCTTTTTATATTGCTTGTAGATTATTAGGATTAAGTATAGAACTGTGTATTAGTGAGTCTGATAATAAGGATGGTGAGAATAAAATTAAAGACTTGAAATAATAAAGAGGCGTAATTAATCGGATACAGACGAAACTGTTCAGAAATTTATGTTTCGTCAGTACAGTTTTAATTCGTCTTTAAAGAATGCAAATATATCAGCAATAGTGATGAGCGGTATACTGGTTACAAGACATTATAAGATGAGGTGATCGTTATTCATCACAGTTTTATGAAAATTGTATTATGTTATTGTGATGATACATATGACTAAGCGTTTTTAAAATATTTTTTAATGAATTTTAAAAGAATATTTATACTTGGTTTAACGTTTAAAATACAAAATTCATACAAATTATGCTATGATTATACTATGTTAGAAGAAATGCGCAATATAGAACAACAAATAGATATAGAACGGCTATCTAAGAATATGGATGCTATTTTCGTACTGGCTAAAAAGCTGAAGGATTTAGCTGAAAATGAGCGTGATGATTATTACATGGCGGTTGCTTGTTACTATATAGCTAATTATAATTTAAATAAAGGTAATTATCAGGAGGCGCTGGATTTTGCTCTTGATGGGATTACTTATGGAGAAATTATTTCTGCTAATTTTTATCTTATACAATTAAATAACTTGGTTGGAATGATTTATGGAACCTTGGGTGATGAGGTTAATTCTGTACAATATACATTAAAGGCATATTATATTGCGAAAATGAATAATGTAAATCGTTCGGTTTATATACTCACTAATAATTTGGGCGTGCTTTTTTATGATTTACAGTATTATGATATTGCTTACGAATATTTCCTTGAAAGTTTCAAGGAAAGAGGCATTACTGACAGCAGCTTATTGAAGATTAATGATGGTTTTAATATTATTAATCTAGTTGGATGCAGTCTTCATTTACACAAAATGGATGATTATAGACAATGGATGTCTTATTTGGAAGTGTATAGAGAGAAATATACTGAATTTACCGTAGAAGATGATTATCTATTATATCAAGTTTATGAGGCGTATTATGCTGCAGATTATCAGTTGATGATTGAAAGAATATATCAGTTTTTGAACCTATGCAGTAAGGACCTGGATCAGCTGCACACTTATAAGGATATGGTACAAATATTTAAATTGTGTGTGGAGGCAGGTTTTGAAGAATTAAGTAATGTCTTGCTGGAACAGCTGAATATTTATATGAAGCAGTATCCTGAGTATAAACGGACATCAAGACTTATGGAGTATTACGTTGAGTACAGTATAAAATTCCGCAAGGAACAGTTAAAGGATGTGCTCTTTAATTATTATCTTTCTAAGAAAAAGGAAGATGAGGCTTGGAAGCGTGAAATGAAGTCTACATTAATAACTAATATCAATATGGAAAAGATTGTCTATGAGCAGAAAATTATTCTAAAAACCAATGAAGAATTAAGAAAAAATATGGAGTTAGAAGAGTTTACTCGAGTGCTTAATAAAAATGCTTTTACAAATTATGTAAAAGCAGAGCTTGAAATGATGCATCAGGATCAATATATGGCATTGTTTATCGTTGATATTGATAAATTTAAAAATATTAATGATACATTGGGGCATTATTATGGTGATCAGGTATTGATACAAATTGTTGAGGCTATTAAAAAGAATTTGCGTGATAATGATTATTTAGGTAGAATTGGCGGCGATGAATTCAGTATTTTTATGAAGAATATTTTGTCAATGGACTACCTGAATGAGAAGACAGAGAATATTATGAAAAGTATTCAGAGTATTGCCGGTGAATGTCAGGTCAGTGCCAGTGTGGGGCTTAGTGTGATATCACAGAAATGTGATTTTGAAAGCTTGTTTAAGTCAGCAGATGAGGCGATGTATGAGGCGAAAAATAATGGCGGCAATCGCTATTGTCTGAAGATGTTGGATGAATAAAGAGAAACAGTTGTTAATGAGCATTGAGCCTTAACAACTGTTTTTATACTGATAGTGAGATGTATTTTATATGTTAATTGGTTACAGACATAAATTCAATACATCAACAATTTTAGCTGCATTTAGAGGAATGTAATGACCTACTGTATGAGTATCATTATCTGTTGCTCGCTGAGCCATAATGTCAAATGCCTCATTACTGATATTAAATTGCGTTAAGTTTGTTCTTAAACCAAGCTTTTGAAAAAAATGTTCAAATTGGCTGATTACATGGATACATTTTTCATCATCAGTAATATCATTCTGATCTGCAAACAAACGATTATACAATTGAATCAGCTTATGTGAATTATGCTTATGGTAATACTTTAAAATACCCAGCATTGTTACACTCATACCTTCACCGTGTGTTATTCCATATTGTGCACTTAGTTCATGTTCAATGCGGTGAGCACCCCAGTCACTGATACGACCTATATCTAAAAGATTATTATGCGCAATAAAGCCAAGACATTGAATCTCTGAACGTGCATTTAAGTTACTAGGGTTATCTACTAGGCGGCATGCATTGATCATTAAGGCTTGAATAGCACCTTCAATCAAATAATCAGTTGTGTCAGTAAACTGAGTATTAGACAAATAACGTTCTAACAGATGAGATAGAATATCAGCACACCCGCAGGATGTCTGATATTTAGGCAAGGTTATTGTATATGAAGGATCAAGTATTGCAAATTGAGGTATGAGACAGTCAAATTCAATCCCCCTTTTTAACAGCCCATTTGATATAATGGACGCATTTGATGATTCAGAACCACTGGCAGGAATTGTTGAAATAACACCAACGGGCAAGGCGCTGCTTGGCTCAATAACATTAGTAAAGAAATCCCAAACATCATTTTCATAAGGTTGTCCAATAGCCACAGCTTTAGCGGTGTCAATAACACTGCCGCCGCCAACAGCTAAAATAAAGTTGATCTGCTTGCTTTTAGAAAGTGTGATTAATTCTCTTACCAATTCAATTTTGGGATTCGGTGTAACATTTCCATTTTCATAAAAAGTGATATTTAACTTTTGGCTGAGATCTGTCACATATTTTCTAATTCCTAATTTTTCAACATAATCACCACTGTATATCATCAGCAATGATGTTACATGATACTTCTTTAATTGATCTTCAAGATTTTGTATTGCATCAACACCAAAAATTATTTTGGCTGGATTATAATAACTGAAATTTTCCATGTGTTTCCTTTCATAGTCAGAGAATCTGTATATGATGCTCTGTAAGATATTTTATCCATTCACTATCCAAAGGTTTATCAGTAATAATGATATCTATATCAGACAACGAAAAAAACAAATTGTCAGCTACATCTATAAACTTTGTATGATCGACTACCAATACTTTTTGTTTTGTATGAGTGAGCATTGCTTTTCTTATTTCTGCTTCATTCGCATCATCGTCAGATAATCCAAAATTCATATTAATTTTAGAACAGGATATAAAAGCAATATCTGTATAATATTGATTTATAAATTCCACAGCACGATATCCGCTGAAAGAATTGCTGATTGAATGATATGTGCCGCCAGTACAAAGTATTAAGTTATCAAATGCAGAGCCAGCGTACAGATTACAAATACTTAAAGAGTTTGTCAAAATTGTCGGCTTTGCTTCTTCGCTTAAAATAGCCTGTGCGATATTCAGGCAAGTTGAACTAGAATCCAGCATGATTGTTGAATCCTTGTTAATTAAACTGACAGCTTTTTTAGCCATAGCAATTTTTTCTGCTTTATAAAGATTTTCGCGTGTAGAAAAAGGAACATTCTTATCAGCATTTTTTAAATAAGCTCCGCCATAAGTACGCGTTAGATTACTGCTTTTTTCAAGTTCCTTTAAATCTCTGCGAATTGTTTCTTCTGAACACTGAAAAAATATGCTTAATTCAGCTACATTTAATATGCCGTCTTTTTCAAGTCTTTGAGTAATCAGCTTTTGCCTCTTTGCTTTTAACATATTAAACCTCGGGATATTTTAGTTGTTTACGATACATCTATCTGAAGTATAAGGTAAATTAGAATTAAAATCAACATAAATGTATCAAGTTTATATAAAATAATTATAAAACAGTCAATTAATATTGACAAAACAACATAAAAACCTACAATGAAGATAAAGAGTTTCAATTTTATCACATGTGAGGAGATAATATGAATAAATTTAATAAGCATCATTTAATGGATGTAAAAGAGGTTTGCGAATATGTGAAAATCAAATATAAACTATTTAAGCCTGAGGAAGAATTATTTTGTGAAGAAATTGGTGATGGTAATATTAATTATATTTTTAAAGTAACTTCTATGCAAAGCGGAAAATCTGTTGTCATCAAACAAGCTGACAAATTTCTGCGTTCCAGCGGCCGGCCGCTGGACTTGAATCGTAATCGAATTGAAGCAGAAGTCTTGCAGCTTCAGCGTAAATATGCAAAACCTTTTGTTCCTGAGGTTTATTCTTATGATGATGTTATGTGTGCGATGGTGATGGAGGATATTTCTGCTTATCATAATCTGAGAGATGAGCTGTTCAATGGTGAAATTTATCAGCATTTCCCATTACAAATTGCTCAGTTCCTGGCAGCCTGTCTGCTAAATACATCTGATTTAGTGATGCCAAGGGATGAAAAAAAGTATTTGATGCAGAAATATGTAAATGTTGAACTTTGCGATATTTCTGAGGATTTGGTATTTACTGAACCGTATAATAATTATCGGCACCGCAATGTAGTGCCTTCCGCTATGCAGGAATTTGTCGAACATAATTTATATCAAAACGAATTATTAATCGGTGAGGCGGCCAAACTTAGAGATCGTTTTATGAATGTATCGCAGGCATTGATTCATGGGGATCTGCATACAGGTTCAATTTTTGTGAATCAGGCTGGTTTAAAGGTTATCGATCCAGAATTTGCTTTTTATGGGCCGATGGGATACGACATCGGTAATGTTATTGGTAATTTAGTTTTTCCTTTAGTTGTCAGAAAAAAATGCAATGAACAATCAAATAATTTCATAGAGTGGCTGGTGTTATGTATCAGTCAAGTATATGATTTAGTGAAAGCCGAACTGTCGTCGCGGTATGATAAACTAGTTACGCTTGATTTATACCATAATGAAAAATTTAAGCGAGATAAAATGAATGAGATTATGGCAGATAGTATTGGTTATGCTGGAACGGAAATAATTCGTCGAAGTATTGGAGACACAAAAGTGCGGGAGTTATATACAATCAAAAATACAGATCAATTAGTAGACGTAGAAAAAACTTTGATTATTATTGGCAGTAACTTGATTATGAATCGTTTCAAGATTCAAGATGGCAAGGCATTAATTGAAAATATTATGAGTCAATTATAAGGAGCAAGTATGCAAAGAGAAGATTATAATTTAGCCTTTTTATTAAGGTATGAAAATGTAGCGTGGTATGAGAATGGTAAAGTTAGAATCTTGGATCGCCGTGTTTATCCGTATAAGATAGAATTTGTAGAATGCACGAATTATATGCAGGTTTCAGAGGCAATTCGAGATATGGTAACCCAGAGTGCAGGGCCCTATACTGCTGTCGGTATGGGAATGGCCTTGGCAGCTTATGAGGCTAGGCATTTAAAGCGTGAAGATAAGCTTGCTTTTTTGAATGAAGCAGCAGATAAGCTGGCTCATTCACGCCCGACTACGGCTAACCGTTACGGACAAATTACAATGAAATGTGTGGAAAAGGCAGAAGAAGCTTTATCGTTGGGGCTTGATCCGGTGCAATGTATTTTTGAACAAACTATTGAATCATTGAATCGCCGTTACCATACGATGGAAAAAGCAGCCAGATATTTAGTCGAACAAATACCGGAAAATGGTGTTGTATTAACACAGTGCTTTGGTGAGACAATTATTGGTATGATGTGCCGAATAGCAAATGAACAGCATAAAAGTATCCGCTTCTACCATGCAGAAACAAGACCATACCTGCAGGGAGCCCGTCTGACGGCCAGCGTCTGTCATGAAATGGGATTTGATAGTACCGTTATCAGCGATAATATGACAGCCTATGTACTCGAGAAGAAAGATGTGGATTTATTTACATCGGCAGCAGATACGATTGCTATGGATGGTCATATTGCCAATAAAATCGGTACTTTCCAAATAGCAATTTTATGCAAATATTTTGGTATACCTTATTTTGTAACTGGTATTCCTGACATTGATAAATCATCAGTAAAGGATATAATGATTGAAGAGCGTGATGCTGAAATGGTTCTTTCTATGAATGGACTTAAACATACAATGGAAGGCGTTAAAGGCTTATATCCATCTTTCGATATTACACCTCCTCACTTGATTTCCGGCATTATAACTGATAAAGGGATATTTTCCCCTTATGATTTACATTCATATACCAAAACAGCTGTAGAAGCTTTTTATTAAGGAGAAAATTATGTTGATGAATGAAGAAAGAAAACAGATTGTTGAATATGGCCGAAAACTCTTTCAGTCAGGTTTATGCAAAGGAACTGCGGGTAATATTAGCGTCTTTGATCGTGAATCAGGTTTGATGGCAATATCCCCTTCAGGGATTGATTATATGGATATTAAAGTTGATGACATTGTCATTATGAATACCTCCGGCAAAGTTGTAGATGGTAACTGCAAGCCTTCCAGCGAATACAATATGCATCTGGCAGTATATGATACAAGCGACGCAGCTGCCGTTGTCCATGCTCACTCGATGTATTGTACAACATTTGCATGTATGAACCAACCAATTAAGGCCATCCATTATGGGATTGCCTCAGCTCATACGCATCTGATTCCAGTAGTGCCTTATGCGACTTATGGCAGCCTGGAATTAGCTGAAATGGTAAAAGCTAGTATGAAGGATTACACCGGCTTGGCTTTGCTGCTTGCAAATCACGGTATTATCACATGGGGTAATAGTCTTGCTCAAGCATATAATGTTTGTGAGAATGCTGAATTGTGCGCGGAAATTATGTGGCGCTGTCAATGTGCCGGTCAGGCTGTTATCCTAAGTGAGAGTGAAATCAATAAAGTGATTAATAAATTTGAAAACTACGGTCAAGCTGCCGCTGAAAAAAAAGGCTATTAATTCGAGCACTATCGATATTATTGGATATTCCAAAATATCGGCGGTGCTTTTTTTGTGTTTTAAAAGTGTTCAAAAATTAGTTTCCAGTGTCGAAAACGATATTATTTTGATAATTTTAACGATAAATATTGTGAAAATTTCCAACGGTGCAGGATTCAATCAATTAAATTATAGAATAGAGGTAACAAAGGAGGAATGAATGATGTTAATGAATATGAATGAACTTCTGAAGGTTGCCAAAGAAAACCATTTTGCGGTAGGTGCTTTCAATGTCTGTGATTCAGTTCTGTTGAAAACAGTGATTGAAACAGCTGAAGCGAATAACGCACCAGTTATCGTTGAATTAGCGCCGCCTGAAGTGGATTTTGTTGGTGATGAGTTTTTCCAACTTGCAACAGAACGACTGAGAAATGCAAAAGTTCCAGCAGTGCTGCATCTTGACCATGGAAAAACTGTTGAGGATTGTGTAAGGGCTATTCGCAATGGTTTTACAAGCGTGATGATTGACGGCTCTGAATTAAGTTATGAAGAAAATATTGCGCTTACTCAGCAGGTTGTTGAAATAGCACATGCCGTTAATGTGAGCGTAGAAGCAGAGATTGGAACAATTGGCGCTATGTCTGACTCCGTTGAAGGCGGGGTGGAAAACATTACCTATACTAAACCTGAAGAAGTAGAAGATTTCTCGCAAAGAACAGGACTTGATTCACTTGCGATAGCTATTGGCACTGCCCATGGTATTTATCCAACTGGTTTTGTACCTGAATTAAAGCTGGAAGTCTTGGATGCGATTCATCAGCTGACGCCGGATTTACCTTTAGTATTGCATGGCGGCAGTTCGAATAAGGATGAAGAAATTCATCAAGCTTGTCTTCGCGGCATCAATAAGGTGAATATTGCGAGTGATTATCGAAAAGCTTTCTTTTCTCAGTTGGAAAAAACATTGAATGAAAAGCATCTGTTTTGGACAGCCGATGCTGTTGATGAAGCTATGAAGGAAGCAAAGAAAGTAATTACTCACAAAATGCAGCTGTTTGACTGTATCGGCAAAGCTGATTTGTATAAATAGGAGGGATAGCTTGGTAACCAAAGATATAAGTGAAATGTGTAATAAAATCAGAAGTTTGACCAGCCAAATGTTTATCGAAGAAGGTATGGGGCATGCCGGCGGCGTCTATTCAATTATCGAATGTATAAGTGTTTTATTTGCGAAATATATCAAAGATGATCCAAAGGATTGGTTTGTTTTATCTAAAGGTCATGCCGGACCGGCTTATTATGCAGCCTTATGTGTAAAAGGTAAAATAAGTGAAGAAGCGCTTATGACATCAAATAAAAATGGCACACTGCTTCCGTCCCATCCAGATCGAAATAAAACACCTGGTGTTGACTGCACAACTGGCTCGTTAGGTCAAGGAATCAGTCAAGCGGTTGGTTTGGCACATGGATTAAAGCTGCAAAAAAAGGCCGGTCATGTTTACTGCATCATCGGCGATGGTGAATGTAATGAAGGAGAAGTGTTTGAAGCTTTTCAATATACAGTTAATAAAAAGCTGGATAACTTGACGATTATTATTGATGATAATAAAAAACAAGTAGATGGTTATACCAAAGAAGTAAGCTTTAATTTTCATTTTGACGAAATTATGCCATCTTTAGGCTTTTACACAATAACAATTAATGGAAATTCACTTGATGAATGTGATTCTGCGATTCAATTATGTTTAAATAGTAATAGACCTAATTGCATAGTTATGAATACCATCAAGGGACATGGTGTACCAGAAATAGAACAGATGAGTAATTGTCATCATATCCATGTCGATAAAACATTAAGTGATATTTTGAAAAAGAATATTGAACTATGGGAAGCAGGTGAAGAATGATGATGAAAGAAATGAGAGCTCAGCTAAGTGAAACCTTAGATGAATTAATGAGCAAAGATGATAAGCTCATTGTATGTGACGCTGATTTGGCCTGTTCATCAGGTTTAAAACCATTATTCGAAAAATATCCGGAAAGAAGTTCGAATTTTGGTATTTCTGAGGCAAATATGACTGCAGCCTGTGCCGGCTTTTCTCAAACAGGACTCAAACCTATTATGCATTCATTTTGCCCATTTGTAACCCGGCGGGTTATGGATCAGTTATATGTATCAATTGGTTTTGCACAGAATAACCTGTTTGTTTATGCCTCAGATCCAGGCTATTGGTCACAGTATAACGGTGCTACTCATACATCTTTCGAAGATATTGCAATCACCAGAAGTATACCTAATCTTACCGTTTTTGCGCCTAGTGATGCTCGATGTGTCGATTGGATATTAAGAGAATATGCCAGTCATCCTCGCTTTATTTATGCTCGTATTCCACGGACTAAGAATCCAGTCCTTTATGATGAAGGTACACAATTTGAATATGGAAAAGGTAAAATTTATAAGCAAGGCAAAGATATTGCTATTATATGCTGTGGCCCTGAAATTAACGATGCTATCGAAGCGGCAAAACGAATTGAAGAACAATGTGATAAGACTGTATCAATTATCGATCTGCTGTTTCTAAAACCCCTTGATACTGATTTGATCAAGCGGGTAATCAATACTCATAAATTGTTATCAGCGTCGAAAATCACAATCGTTTTGGCGGCATAGGCGAAGCCATCGGCGCTTTGATCAGTGAAACACAGCTTCCGCAAAAACCTCTGTTTAAGATTATAGCTGTCAATGACCGTTATAGTGAGGTAGGCAGTGTGGATTATCTGAAATCACAGCTTCATATTGGGAAAGAAGCAATCTATGATGCTTGCATGGAACTTGTCAGCCAGCTGTAAATAGTGTTGAAATAATCCTAATTGTTGTCTAAAAGATGGGTTTACTGTTAAAGATTATGTCAATAAAGGTTTTCTTAAATTAAGATGTAATATAGAAATAGGAGTTCATATGAGTACAACAAAAAATGAAATTTTGAGTTATGTCGAAGAACTGACACAAAGCCTTGATTTTCATAATATGGATTGTTTTACATCAAATTCAATTTGCGAAGAAATGTCCATATCTAGAAGTTTGGCAAGTCAGTATCTGAATGATTTGAATCGTGAAGGCATTCTGGTCAAGATAACTTCAAGACCTGTTTATTTTCTTGATCGGCGTACCCTGGAAGATAAATTCCATGTCAGTCTTACTGAGGATTATTTTTTAGGTTTAGATGATTTGATTGAAACGATACAGGAGGAATCGGAAATTAAACGTAATTATCAAAAATTGGTTGGCTACGATACATTTTTAAAACAACCGATCAATCAAATCAAAGCAGCATTAAAATTTCCAGGGATTGGCTTACCGGTTATCCTGCATGGTAATGCTGGAGTAGGAAAAACCAGACTGATAAGAGAAATGTTTATCTATGGTGCTGATAACGGTTTATTTTCAAAAGATGCGAAGCTTTTGGAGATTAAAGTAGCTAAGGATACGGATGTACTGAGTCAGCTGGTCGGTACAGAATCTGCCAAAGGATATCTTGAAAAAGTGAACGGCGGCATAGTCTTTATTCGTAATTGTCAGAATATGTCGTTAGAAAATCAGCAGCAGTTAAGCAGGATAGTCGAAAAAGGCTTCTATTTTGATGCTAAGACATGTGTGAAAAACGAAGTGAAATGCCATATTTTTATATCAGTGGATGGCAATTACAAAACGCTGATTGATGGTGATCTTGCTCAATGCTTTCCCGTAGTCTGTGAACTTCCGGATTTTCATCTTTTAGATTATGAAGAAAGAGAATTATTTGTAATTCAGATCTTGCAGGATAAAGCGTTAAAGCTGAGGAAGAAAATATTTCTTTCTAAAAATGCGCTGCAGGCTTTGATTAATCAGAAATATAACCGAAATATTGATGATTTAAACAATATTTTAACTGATCTATGCGCTCTTTTGAATGCCCGTTCTGATGAAGACAGGCTGATTATTGACGCTACTGAATTACCGCTTAATTATGTAAGGCTGAATGATTTAGAGAATAATTGCTTGCCTAAGGGTGAGGAATTGAATTTGATCGATGTATCAGCTTATACACCGTGTAATAAAAATCATCGGATTCTTGATATTCTGTCGAGTTTATTGATCCAATTTTCAAATAAGCAGCTTCATGGTGATTTTCCAACTCTGCAGAATAAACAGCTTTTTCTAGATTTAGCCTCTTGTTTTAATTCATGTCTGAAAGTTGACAGTCTAACTGAAATTGAAACATTGTCAACTAATGTTCAGAGGGTAATTACTAATTTGGTTAAATCATATGGATATACAATGCCGTATGTTTCTTATAACATGATTGCCTATTTTTTGATTAACAGTAAAGATAAATCAGATATGTATGTTGAGTGGGAAGGTAAAAATAGATATAAAATTGAAACTCTTATAAGCTATTACCAAATGAATTATCCTGCCGCTCATCTGCTAACAGAGAAAATCATTAAACTGCTGGAAGTTACTTTAGACTTCCGCGGAGACGATGTGCTTCGTTCAATCTTGCTGTTAAATTTAAATATGTATAACAATTTTGATAATGCCTCACCGTTTCTGTGCTTTATTGTTGCCCATGGTGATTCAACGGCATCTTCAATGGCGAATGCAGTAAATACATTATTAGGATCAAGCATTTTTGAAGCACTAGATCTATCATTAAACTATTCAACGCTTGAATTGATGGATGAAATAAAGAACATTGTCCTGCAATACATGATTAAAACAGATATTTTGATTCTGGTTGACATGGGTTCATTGGAAGGTATTAATGATTCTCTAAAAGATATTCCTAATAAGAATATAGGATTGATTAATAATGTTTCAACAAAGTTGGCATTAGATATTGGATATATGGTGAAAGAAGGTTTATCCATCGAAAAAATTCTGAAAACATCAGTTGAACATTCTAAAAGCAGTTATACATTATATAAAAACATGTCTAAAAAGAATCTGATTATATTTGTATCAGATAATGGAATCAGCATGGCTAATCGAATGAAGCAGCTGTTTGTTAATAGTCTGCCTAAAAACATCATGCTGGAAATTGAATCATTTACAGTTGATAACGTTATGAGTGAAGACTTTATGAGTAATATTGAAAATGAATACAATTTATTATTTATTTCTGGAATGACAAATAAAGTGACAAGTGAAAAGTATATTTCATTAGAGAATATTTTGAATACAAAAAATCTAGATTATCTTTTGAGCGGACTGAGTCAGTACTTCAGCAATGATGAGACACAAACATTGCTAGATAACTTGCTGCATAATTTTTCGTTAGAAAATATTATAGCAAATTTAAGTATTCTTGATGGCAGAATATTGTTTAAGTATGTGGAAAATGCTGTGAATGACCTGCAGTGTGAATTAAATGTTAAATTCAGCAGGAATAATCTAGTTGGTTTGTATATCCATTTATGTTGTATGGTTGAACGACTTGTTACAAAGGAACCAATCACCAATAAAGAGGATCTTGATGAATTTATCGTAAAGCACAAGGATTTTATTGATATAGCCAGAAAAAGTATGAAGAAAACTTGCGATCATTATGGCATCCAAATTGAAATCGCGGAAATAGCGTATCTCTTTGATTTTGTCAGGGAAGATATCGTGAAGTAGAAAGGAAGTTATTAGTGCAAAGAACGAGAATTATTTTAGCCACACATGGATATTTTGCTGAGGGAATCTTATCATCAGCAAAAATTATTGTTGGTGAAATACAAAATGTTGAAACATTGTGCTGCTATGTAGAAGAGGGCGAGGACTACGAGCAAAGAATTAAAAGTTTATTAGAATCTCATGATTATTCAGAAAGCAGCTTGATTGTTGTTACTGATTTATTAGGCGGCAGTATCAATAATATGTTTATGAATTATATTAATGATTTTCAATTCTACTTGGTAAGTGGTTTGAATTTGGCTCTTCTATTGGAATTAATAATGCAGACAGAGGAAGTAAACAAAGAACGTATTCGTGCAGTGATTAAGAGCTGTGCTAAGGGAATGTCTTTGTGTAATGATATTGAACAGAATTCTAATGTTGATGATGATTTTTAAAGAGGAGGATTTCATTAATGATTAAGATTTTAAGAGTGGATCATCGCCTGCTGCATGGTCAAGTTGCGTTTTCTTGGACCGGTTATTTAGGAGCTAATTGTATTTTAATTGCAAGTGACACAGCAGTTTTAGATGATCTTAGAAAAACAACGCTAAAGCTGGCAAAGCCGCAATCATGCAAGCTGATTATTAAATCAGTTGAAGAATCAATTGAGGCGCTGAACCAGGGGAAAGCAGATAAATATGAATTATTTGTAGTTGTTGAAAATATTCAGGATGCATATCGATTAGGTAAAGCAGTTGATCGAATTAAGAATATTAATATTGGTAATGTGAAACCACATGATGGATCACATGTATGTAAATTGAATCATAGTGTGAATCTGACGGACAGAGAAGAGGAAATGCTTCGCGAGCTGAAGTCAGAGGGCAAAGAAATTGATTTTAGAAGTGTTCCAAGTGATGGAGCAAGAAAATTATAAAAAAGGAGAAAAAATATGATACAATCAGTACTCATTGCATTGATTGCTTTTCTGGTGTATATGGGAGATACTCTCGGTTATTCACAGTATGACAGACCTATATGTACAGGTCTTCTTGTTGGCATTGTGTTAGGTGATGTTACTCAGGGATTGATTATTGGTGCTAGTTTAGAGTTGGCTTTTATTGGTACTGTATCGATTGGGGCTGCTCTGCCGCCGGATATTTATACCGGTGGAATCTTGGGAACAGCTTTTGCAATCACAACTGGCAGCGGAGTTGAAAGTGCGCTGGCGCTAATGCTGCCAATTGCAACATTTGCATTAATTATTAAGCAGTTTATTTATTCTGTGATTCGTGAATCATTTAATGGCGTAGCTGATGCTTATGCTGAAAAAGGTGATGATAAGGGTGTAGCAAGAATGCATGTGATTTCAACCTTGACCTACCCGATTATGATGTCAGTCTTAGTTGGTTTTTGCTTTTATCTGGGAGGCCCGGCGGTTGAAGCATTGCTGAATCAGATTCCGGCATGGGTATCTAAGGGATTCTCGGCAGCATCAGCAATGTTGCCGGCACTTGGTTTCGCGATGCTTGTTAAAATGACGGTTACAAAAGACTTAGTACCTTATTTCTTTGCTGGTTTCCTGATTGCGACTTATTTAAAGATTCCGGTTATTGGTATTGCGGCAATTGCACTGGTAATAGCTTATTTGGTAACGAACAATCATGGCACACAGTTGGTTGAAGGAGGTAGTGACGATGACTTCTAATACAGTGATTACAGAGAAAAAGATAACGAGAAAAGAGCTAAAGCAAGTGTTTGTTCGCTCTATTGCGTATAATTCTTCTTTCAATTATGCACGGCAATTAAACTTAGGCTGGGCATGGTCAATGATGCCGGTTCTGCGAAAGCTGTATGGCGATGATAAAGAAGCGATGTCTGAGGCTTTGAAACGGCATTTAGTATTTAATAATATTACACCGTTTATTTGTACCTTGCTGATGTCTATAACAGCGGCATTAGAAGAGAAAAATGCGACTGTCGATGGCTTTAATGCTGAATCTATTAATGAAGTTAAAGTAGGTTTGATGGGGCCGTTGTCAGCTATTGGTGATTCTATTTTCTTTGGTTGTATACGTGTAATTGGTTCTTCAATAGGCGCATCACTTGCACTCCAAGGTAATATTTTGGGACCTATTCTCTATTTGTTGATTTTCAATATTCCGAATTTTGCGGCTCGTTATTGGCTAGTGTTTAAAGGTTATGAGTTAGGGTCGAGTTTTTTGACAAGTGTCCAGGAGAGCGGTATCTTAGATCGTATCTTCAAAGGTGCCGGTATTCTTGGTTTAATGGTTATTGGCGCGATGGTTGCAACAAACGTAAGTGTTCCTCTGGCAATTATGTTTGATGAAAGTACAAGCCTAGTTGCTACTTTAGATACAATCATGCCTAACTTACTGCCTTTATTATTTACTGGTTTTGTATATTGGCTGCTGAAGAAAGAAATGAAGCCGATTTCGATTATTGCTTTAATGATCGTATTTGGATTAGCCGGCGCATTTATTGGGATCTTCTAATATGAGAATAGCGGTAATAAATGAAGATTCGCAGGCAGATAAACATGAACTAATTTGTTCAACTTTAGCTGATGTGGTGAGCCAATACGGCCATGATGTGATTAGTTTAGGAATGGTAAACGAGAAAGATCAGCATGAAATCAATTTCACTGAGATTGGTGTTTTGGCTTCAGTATTAATTGAGTGCGGTATTGCTGATTTTGTAGTAACAGGCTGTGGTACTGGTCAAGGAGCAATGATGTCGTGCAATTCTTTTCCAAACTTGTACTGCGGATATGTAAATCAACCTTTAGATGCATACTTGTTTGCGCAGGTAAATGCTGGTAATTGTATCTCAATGCCATTTGCACAATATTTTGGCTGGGGTGCTGAGATTAATCTGCGATATGTATTTGAACGGTTATTTGAACGTGAATTTGGGCAGGGTTATCCCGATATTTATGCAAAAGGTGAAGCAAGAAGCCGAGCCAACTTCATGAATAATATAAAAGGTAAAATAAGTAAATCAACCATTGCTGCACTTAAAGGCTTGGATCAAGAGTATTTAAAATCCATTCTTGATTATACAGAATTTAAAGAAAACTATAAGAAATTCAGCAGTGATTGTGAATTGAGTGCGTATATTAAGGAATTGTTGAAGTTGTAATACAGGTGAATGAAAAAGGGTTGAGAAAAGATCTCAGCCTTTTTGTTTGCGCTTACTGATTCTCGGAATAGATTGTTTTATGTTATGACTAATGTTGATTTACGTGGGAAGGTACTTTATAGTATTATTATAAGAAAATAGGATGTTTATTATGAGGGGAAAACATAATGAAAAAAATTTTAGATAATTATTATGAGAATTGTACTTGTTTAGGTTTACTAAGAAAAACTGGCATCATCTATAAATATAACATTGCGTTTTCTTTCTTGCTGGCAGTTCCGTTGTGTGCTTTAGTGTATTTGTTTTTTTATTATTTAATTGGTGGATTACCTGAGATTATTGTAGTTGTTATGTATATTATAATTAGTATGTTTTTTGTATGTCTTTCTCTTCATTCGGTAACAAAAAAATGGAGAGATATATACAAAAACATTTGGATTGAAAGAGTCAAAGATGAAGAAAAAAAGGTAATATTAAACAGTAAATGTTTATTTAGAATTAATAATAAAAAAGTGCATATCACATACTTTTAAATTTGATTATCAAATATAATGAATCTAAATTTGTAACTGAATTTAATATTTATAATATAGAAATGATAGATTTCCTCATTCAGTACAATGATGAAGTTATGAAAAAAAATAAACATATAATAGATAAAAGTAAAATCAAGGATATATATAAAACTGTAGGTTTAATTGTTTTAGGAATAGTTATTTCTAAAACGCTTGATTTTAATGTCTTCAACTATGAAAATTTATTATCATCTGCGAATTTGATTTCATTTATAATATATTTATTCATTTGTTTAATTGTTTTTATTGTTTGTGTATATATTTTATTGTTATTAGAATCAGTTTTTGATTATTTAATAAAATTTATATACTCTGGTGAATTTTTAAGTTTGCAAAAATGTGATCAGTTTAATGCATTCCTTTTGAATAAGAAATTTGAATTAATACAAAAATCTGAATCAGAAAATGTATGATTATATAATTACATTTATCATCCCACACAGAATCATAATCACAATCGGATTCAGCTTGGTCTTTCTCACTAGAATAAGCGCAGTCATGCAGATAATCACTGAGCTCATATTAAGCGCCGATAATTTTATATTCTCAGAACCAAAAAAAGCCAATGCGAGAATAATCGCTGCCGCCGATGCAATTAGACCCAGTGAGGCTGATTTCAGCCCCTTCAGCATCTCTTTAAAATACGCTGAGTAAGAATATTTACTGAATAGCTTATAGAGTCCCACCGTTATCACAACACCCATTAAAATACATCCAACCGTAGCCAGCAATGCCCCAGCTAGTCCGCCGACTCGCATACCAACAAAGGTAGAGGTATTAACGGCTAAAGGCCCTGGTGTCATCTGTGATATAGTGATGATATCTGTAAATTCCTGATAAGTGATCCACTGTCTTAAAATGACAACCTGATCTCTTATTGCTGGAATGATCGCATAACCACCGCCGATACTGAATAGACCTATCTTAAAAAAATCAAAGAATAATTGAAATAAAAGATTCATTATCAAGCCCTCACTTTAAAGAATTGGTATTTAAAAATACACACAAACAGCGTGCCAAGTATGATTATGGCAACATTTACATGAAAAATATAATTAAGAATAAACGCAGCTGGCACCATGCAAGTATAAAACAGCTGCTTTTCTTTGATGATTAAAGCATACATATCAATAATTAAATCGACGATCAAAGCAGCTACACCAGCTTCCATTCCTTTTAAAACCGCCGATATGATGCGATTATCCCGAATCAACGAATATACCGCTGAAACAACAGACAAAATTACTAGCGGCGGTAAAATGGCCGCAAAGCAGCTAATCAACAACCCCTGCCAGCCAGCTACCCGATATCCGGCTAATGCGCTCATATTAATCGCGATTGCCCCAGGTGAAGACTGTGCAATAGCCGCAATATCCATTAATTCCTCTTCATCAAATAACTGCTTTTCTTCTACATAATATTTCTTAATCATTGGAATCACTACATAACCGCCGCCAAAAGTGAACGCACTGATAAATAGATTAATGCCAAACAACCAACAATAAGTTTTAACTTTATTCATAAACAACACCTCATTGCTACTATAACATTCGACTTATGATAAATAAAATGCTATTATTTTATCATATCTATTACTAAATAGTTATGGAGGCGTTTATGAACTTAAGACAGCTAAGAATATTTGTTGAGGTATGCAAACACAAAAGTTTTACCGCAGCATCAAAAGCTTTATATATGACCCAGCCTGCTATTTCACATGTTATACATGATTTGGAAAATGAAGTAGGTACCGCGTTGTTTGAACGAACACCTAAAAATATCATATTAACTTCCGCGGGTTCATTGCTGATGGAAAAAGCAAAACATCTTCTCTCAGTTTTTGATGACTTAGAAAAAGATATTGCGAAATTTGATGAATTATCACCACTGCGCATCGGCTCTTGTATAACGGTTGCACATCTTTTTCTTATTGATCTCATTGACAGCATGAAAAAAGAATTTCCGGATATTATGCTGCCGGTCACAATCGCAAGCGCCTCTGCAATATTAGAGAAACTAGAAAATAATGAAATTGACATAGCATTTATTGAAGGTGCCTTTCCACAGGAGAAATTCAATTCAATTCCCTTATCTTCTTACCAAATCATACCGGTTTGTGCCCCTGCCTATATCGCGTCTGCTGCAATTACGATTGAAGAGCTTATTTCCAAACCGCTTCTGCTGAGAGAAAAGGGCAGTGCCATTCGCGATGTTTTTGACAGCACATTGCTGCTTCACAATATAGAAATACAGCCGCTCTGGACTAGTGTTAATTCCAATGTCCTAATGAAAGCAGCGATGCAGGGAATGGGTATTGCCCTGCTTCCTGAAAACATTATTGCTGAAAAAGTAAAGCAAGGAGCATTAAAAAAACTGATAGTAAAAGATCTTGAATTAAGGAATGTAAATTATTTAATTTTCAATAAATATAAACAGCTAACTAAGCCCATGCAGTCGTTAATTTTAAAAGCAGAGGCATTATGCGGCAATAATTAAAGCCCTAAATATATGTTTTTCTTTGATCTTATACACTTTAATATAGAAGTATGTATCATATCAACGAAATGCGTTTGACAAACAAATAACTTTTGTTATAATTATTGATAGCGAAGTCTTTTAGGTTTTATTTATAATACTCCAAACAGATAATTCAAAGTTTGAGCTTATGCTTTTGCTCGTAAAACACTAAAGCATGAGCTTATGCTTTTGCTCTTTAAACTCGAAGCATTTGGAGGGAAATATGAAGAAGTTAGCTTTAAGTTTGCTGGCTGTTTTAATGCTGGCAGGGTGCACATCAGCTCCTAAACAGGATGAACCAAAAGTTGAGGATCAGCCAAAAGAAGAAGAAAAAAATGATAAACCAGTTGTTGATTCATTCACGGGTCCTACGCAGGATGCTGTAACATCTGCATCTATTGTTCCAGAGGAATATGTTAAGACGGTAACGCCTTCTGGATTTACTGACAGTGATAAAGAGAAAGCCTTAGTTATTATTGGTGACCCAAGACATAATAGTGTTTTATGGGATTTAGCTAATACTACTATGAGTTATTTAGAAGAAAAAGGTATGGAAGTTGAAAAACGTGACTTGTATACAATGAATTTTAATCCAGTGCTGAGTGCTGCGGATTTCTATTATGCTAAAGATGGACAAGGTGAACCTTCTGAGAAAATTAAAGCAGAACAGGATTTAGTATCTCAGGCAGATCATATCATCTTTATTTATCCTAACTGGCATGATTCAGAGATTGCCATTGTAAAGGGTTATAAAGAGGAAGTATTCGCTAAGAAGTTTGCTTACCAGGATGGTGCTGCTGGTCTTGAAGGCTTATTAACAGGCAAGACGATGTATACAATCATGAACTGCGGTTATCTTGGCGGCGGCCGTGGCTGGATCGGCGATGGCGTTGGTATCGAAGATGAAAAATGGGATCGTTATATGAAAGCATTTGAAGTATTTGATGATGATACAGCTGCATTCTGGGGAGTAGAGAATGTAGGCCGTTTCATGAATGACAGAACACCATCAAATAGTTCAGAAAATTATGAATCAGAATTAACTGAATTAGAGAATGCGCTGAAGGCAAATTTAGATAAAGTTTATTTCAGTAAATAAATGATACGATAAGAGATATGCAGCTTGGTATGCATATCTTTTTATTTGTTGATTGTGATGATTTTGTAAGATAATTCTTATAAAAAATGAGCTATTATATGATATATGGTAAAAGAAAGGGTGGGTTTTATATTATGAAAGCATTTGAATTATTACTGGATATATTAAAAGGAGCAAAACGTGAAAATGTTGTAGATATTATGTTGTACATTATTCTATGGGCTTGTTTGATTCTAGAAATTATATTGATTATATTTATAGAAAACAGAGAATTATTTTTGTTTATGGAATTGTTAAAATTACTGCTATTAATCGCCAGTATGGTAATTCCGTCTTATTTTTTTGATATACTTATTATGTCGGCTTATTGTGCATATAAGAATTATGATGCTAGCCATTTGCGTTATTTATTAGTTCTTCCTCTGGTGATAATGATTGTGATGAATTTTATTTATATTTTTATTTTTATGTTATGTGGAATTCCTTTTTCATTTCAGATAAAATATATGGTTGGTGTTTTGCTTCTTATCGTATTGTCTTATTTGAATTTAAAAATAGACGGCAAAAAATATGCAATTAAATTAAACGAAGAATGTAGTGATAATAAATAGTATATTTTACTAACCATTCTTTCTGATAAATAAGTTATAATATTCTTACTTGTTTGGTGAAAGGACGGTACCGCAATGAATAAAAACGAAGTCCTAAAAAATATCTTCGGCTATGATGAATTCCGCGAAGGTCAAGCTCAGCTTGTTGATGCTTTGCTGGCAGGCAGAGACGCGTTTGGTATCATGCCTACTGGCGCTGGTAAATCAATCTGCTATCAGGTACCGGCTTTGATGTTTCCCGGTATTACACTCGTTATATCGCCGCTCATTTCGTTAATGAAAGACCAAGTAGCAGCTTTGAATCAAGCGGGTGTCCGGGCTGCCTTCCTCAACAGCTCACTCACTTTCAGACAATATTTAAAGGCCATTGACAATGCCCGCAGCGGTATGTACAAAATCATATATGTAGCCCCTGAGCGGCTTGCCACGGATAACTTCATGGATTTTGCCTTATGCTCCGATATATCCTTTGTAAGCATCGATGAGGCACACTGCATTTCTCATTGGGGTCAGGATTTCCGCCCAAGCTATACTGCCATTGCTGACTTTATCGACCGTCTGCCTAAACGCCCGGTTATTGGTGCTTTTACTGCCACGGCAACAGAAAAGGTACAAGAGGACGTCATCGCCCAGCTCAGACTTAAAGATCCGCTGCTGATCAAAACGGGCTTCGACCGCAAAAATTTACGTTTCTTAGTCAAGACCCCTAAAGATAAATATAAAGAACTGCGTTCCTATCTAAGAGATCATGCTGACGAAAGCGGTGTTATCTACTGCATTACCCGCAAAGCGGTTGAAGAAGTCTGTGATAAATTGAATCAGGATGGTTTTTCAGCAACCCGATATCATGCTGGCTTGCCGGATGAAGAACGCCGTCAGAATCAAGAAGATTTTATTTATGACAATAAAAAAATCATTGTAGCAACGAATGCGTTTGGCATGGGAATCGATAAATCCAATGTCCGTTTTGTTGTTCATTACAATATGCCTAAGGATATTGAAAGCTATTATCAGGAAGCCGGCAGGGCAGGCAGAGATGGAATGCCTGCGGAATGTTTATTGCTGTACAGCGGCCGTGATGTGATTACTAACCAATTTCTCATTGAGCAAAATCGTGACAATGAACTGCTGGATGCCGATGAAGCTCAAGCTCTGATAGAAAAAGACAAAGCCAGATTAAAACAAATGACTTTCTACTCAACCACAAAGGATTGCCTGCGCGGTTTCATTCTCGCTTATTTTGGTGAAAGCCATCCTCAATACTGCGGCAATTGTTCAAACTGTTTAACTAAATTTGAAGAAATCAGCATCCTTAAGGAAGCAAGAATTATCATTCACTGTATCCTTTCAGCCGATCAGCGCTATGGGAAAACCACCATTGTTAAGATATTAAACGGCAGTAAAGATGCCAGCATGCAGCGCTATGCAGCTGCTCAAAATGAATATTATGCGGCTTTAAAGCATTGCTCGGTGCAGCGCATTAACATTATGGTTCAGGAATTGATCTTACAGGGATATTTGCAGATAACCTCAGGTGATTATCCGCTGCTGCAGACAACAGAGAAAGCTTATCAGCTTTTTGATGAGAATTGTCAGCTGACAATGAAACTGCCAAAAGAAGCAGAAATCAAAACAGTACGCAGACAACCTGTCAACAGCAAGCTTTATGATCAGCTTAAGGCTTTGCGGATGAAATTCGCAAAGAAAAATCACATTCCGCCTTATCTGGTGTTTTCAGATAAGACCTTGCAGGAAATGTGTCAGCGTCTGCCTTCCACAAAAGAGGAACTGCTCGATATCGGCGGCGTAGGTATGGTAAAATACAATCAATATGGAGAGTCATTCATCAAGGTTATCGCATCATTCAAATCCCATGAATAATATTTAAAATCATAAGCAATAGGGGGAATTTATATGAAAAGAATAATTTTAATCTGTTCAGGCGGTATGTCAACGAGCTTTTTAGTATCGAAAATGCACGCTGCGGCAGCGGCTGAGGCTTTTGAATGCGAAATTGAAGCCTATGGCATGGCTGCGGCTGATGCAGTTATTCCGGCGGCTGATATTGTTTTGCTAGGCCCTCAGATCCGCTATTACCAAGAGAAACTACTAAGACGCTTTCCTAATAAGCCGATTGCTGCTATTGATATGCATGATTATGGCTGTATGAATGGGCAAGCTGTACTCAAACAAGCTAAAACATTAATGAAGCTTAAGTAAAGCTTTAATAATTAATATATTCAAAAATATTAAAAAAGCAGTAAACACTTCTTGACTCTCCGGTTAAGGGAGGGAATATGATGAAAACACAAGGAAGGAGAACGATGAACATGTTTAAAATTGGTGAGTTTTCCACACTCAGTAAAACAACAATCAAGACGCTGCGTTATTATGATGAGATTGGTTTGCTGAAGCCGGCATATATTGATGAAGCGACAGGCTATCGTTATTACGAAACGGCACAGTTATTCAAGCTGCATCAAATTCAATCACTGCGTCAGTCAGATGTTTCTATTGAAGACATACGGCAGATTATGAGCGGCGAAAATATAGAAATGATTTTAGAAAAGCATCGCCTGCGGCTTCAAAAGGAAATCGATGATAAAGCCGAGCAGCTCTCCCGACTTGATTTTATCCTAACTGGGAAAGAGGAGGAAAGCTTTATGAATTATGCAGTAATACTAAAAGAATTGCCTGAGTGTATCGTATATACAAAACAGTTGAATGTGCCTAGCTATGATGCCTATTTTGAATTAATTCCCGCTATCGGCGTTCAGATGCAACAGCAATATCCGGATCTTAAATGCCGGGTGCCGGAATATTGCTTCGTTATTTCTTTAGATGGAGAATATAAGGAAAGTAATTTCCGAGTTGAATTTTGCGAAGCTGTTGAAACGATGAAACCGGATTTTGATGATATTCATTTCAAAAAGATGGCATCAGTGCTTGCCGCTTCTATTATGCATAAAGGTGACTATGCCGGCTTATCAAAGGCTTATGCAACACTGATACAATGGATTGAAGAGAATGATTATGAACCAATTCAGATGCCGCGTGAGAATTATATTGATGGAATCTGGAACAAAGACAGCTCTGAAGACTGGCTGACAGAAATTCAGATCCCAATCAGAAAGAAAAAGTAACATTTTTATATACTAAACAAAAGCTGTATCATATGGCCATCATAAACCATAGAATACAGCTTTTATTATGTTTGATTTCATTATTAGAATTAGATGCTTAAAGTCAAAAACAATTAAACAGCAAGCTGATTCACTGATTTTGATTATAAGTATTGCTATGGCTGACTGTCATCACAGAATAATCCATTAAAGTTTCAATTCACTTTAGTTGCCTTTTCCCCATTTCAGGCATATACTGATAATATAAGTTAGATAAAGATAACTTAATAAGGAGATGACATTTGATGAATTATCAACTGGTACTTGTAAGACATGGTGAAAGTGTCTGGAATAAAGCTAATTTATTCACTGGCTGGACAGATGTAGAATTAAGTGAGGCGGGTATGTCAGAAGCAAGCGAAGCAGGCCGGCTGCTTAAGGAAAACGGTTTTGACTTCGATGTTTGTTACACTTCCTATTTGAAAAGAGCGATTCATACACTGAATCTGATTCTTGATGAAATGGATCGTGCATGGCTGCCGGTCAACAAAAGCTGGCGGCTGAATGAGCGTCATTATGGTGCGCTTCAAGGTCTGAATAAAGCAGAGACAGCGGCAAAATACGGTGAGGAACAAGTTAAAATATGGCGGCGCTCTTATGATGTACTGCCGCCGGCGCTGGCCAGCGATGATGAACGTCAGCCATCTAAGCAGCCAATGTACCGCGGTATTAATATTCAAGACCTGCCATCATCAGAAAGTCTCAAAACAACTATTGAACGGGTAGTTCCATATTTTGAAAAGTGTATCAAACCAGCGATGCTTGAAGGGAAGCGGGTGCTGATCACCGCTCATGGAAATTCACTGCGTTCATTAGTTAAATATTTTGACGGCATCGCTGATGATGATATCGTCGATGTAAACATTCCAACCGGAATTCCACTTGTTTATGAATTTGATGAAAACTTCAATGCGATAAAACATTACTATCTCGGTGATCAAAAAGCAATAATTGCGAAAATGGCGGCAACAGCGGCACAAGGACAAATAAAACCAAAACTCATTCACGCATAATTAGTAAATTTCTGACTTAGCCTCATTATCTGGGGCTTTTCATATGCTTCTAATTATCATACAATAAGGATGAAAGAAGGTTTTCTTATGACATACATAAATCCTCTGCTGCCCTTAAATGAATATATTCCTGATGGCGAACCGCATGTATTTGACGGCCGTGTTTACCTGTATGGTTCGCATGATCAGGCGGCAGGCATCAAATACTGTCCGCTTGATTATACTGTTTATTCAGCTTCTGTAGCCCATTTAGATGAATGGCGCTGTGAAGGTGTCATTTATCGTAAAAGTCAAGATCCCCGGAATGCGGATGGTTCACATGAATTATATGCGCCTGATTGTGTGCGCGGCAGTGACGGCCGTTATTATCTCTATTATGTTTTAGAAGGCATTGATGCGATTGGCGTTGCGGTTTGCGATACACCAGCGGGTCATTATGAATATTATGGTGAAGTTAAGTTGCCAGAACACTGTTATGAAAAGCCAATTGCCTTTGATCCAGCAATCCTGCAAGATGGCGAACGTTACTATTTAGCTTATGGTTTTTCATTTAACGGCACATTGCCGACAATGAATCTTACGCCGGAGAATACCAAAGGCGGCTATGTTGTGGAACTGGCAGCGGATATGCTGACGATGAAACATGAACCGCGGCTGGTGATTCCCGGTTATGCCTTAGGCAAAGGGTCCAGTTTTGAGGGTCATGAATTTCTTGAGGCAGCCAGCCTGAGAAAATTTAATAACCGTTACTATTTTATCTATTCCTCACAGGCTCAGCATGAGCTTTGTTACGCGGTTAGCAGCTATCCGGACAGGGATTTTACTTATCAAGGTATTTTAATTTCCAATGCCGGCAAGCTAGAGGATGAGGCATTGTATAAAAATAATTATGCCAATAATCATGGTTCAATTGTTAAAATCAATGAGAAATATGCCATTTTCTATCATCGTCACACCTATGTCCGTCAATATTCCCGTCAGGCATGCGCGGAAATCATTCACATGAATGATCAGGGATTATTTGAACCGGCACAGGTCACATCACAGGGATTGAGTGAACAACCGCTGAGCATTCATTGCTTTTTACCTGCTGCCGCCGCATGCTTTGTTTATGATGGCTTACAAGGCGAGTTCATTCCTTTTGGGGCAGACAGCATGGATAAGGCGCGTATTGAAGGATCAAGCATTGTAAATATAACGGAAAGCAATATCTGTTTCCGTTATTTTGAAGCTATACCTGATCAGATAACTTTAAATTTACTGACAGATGGATCAGAGTGCGGAACAGTAGAAGTGATGATTAATGAGCGTTTAATGGCGGTGCTTAATATTAAGGGTGAACCAACCATAAGCTGTTCATTAAAACCTGAAGAAGTAAAGGCAGAGCTATGGCTTAACTTTCATTGTCCGCGGCCGATTCAATTAGAATCAATTATTTTCTAAATATTTACATAAAATGGATTGACAGTTAGGAGAAACAAGAGTAAAATGAACATTGTTCAAGTTGAGGTAAAACATGAATAAAACAGTGACATCCAGAGCGGAATTATTAGCCGCTGCCAAGCATATTGTATATCAGGAGGGTTTAGATCAGCTGAATATCCGCCGTCTTGCCAAAGAATGCGGAATTGCCTTAGGCTCAGTCTATAACTATTTTCCTTCTAAATCAGATTTAATATTCGGTGTCATTGAGGATTTTTGGACGCATATGTTTCATGATGATTTATATGTCATGAGCCAGCCGATGAGCTTTCCGGAATTTTTTGCGGAGGTTTATCAAAAGCTCAGTATCAGCCTTAATGAATTTGAAGCCAGTCTGCTTAAACAGCTATCCTTATTAAGCAGCGCCGATAAAGCCAAAGGCCGTGATATTGAGGGGAAGTATTGGCAGCATATGCAGGAAGGATTTGTTCATTGTTTAGACCAGGATGATCAAATTGACGCATCCATATGGCATGAACCTTTTACCAAAGAACGTTTTTCACAATTCGTTTTCATGAATATGATGACGATGCTGAGAAGTGGTATTACCGACTGCAGTTTTTTTCAGGAAGTTTTAAAACGTTTGCTTTATAAATAAGATCTGCATTAGGCAGATTTCATTTTAAGCCAAAATGAACATTGTTCAATTTAAGGAGGAGCACTATGCAAGCAATTTTTGAATCAATATTTGATATTCTCTATCTGATTACCGTTATTACCCTAGGTATTACAATGATCAGAAAATCCAATGGCAACGCGCAGTTTAAATTATTTGGGATTATGGCTGTTGTATTAGGCTGCGGTGATGCCTTTCACTTAGTTCCAAGAGTCTATGCGATGTGGACAACGGGCATGGAGGCAAATGCCGCGCCGTTAGGCTTTGGTCAGTTTATCACCTCAATTACGATGACTGTTTTCTATTGTATCTTATACAATGTCTATGTGAAGCGCTATGATATTAAGAATGATGCAAAGATGAAGGCAGTGATCTATGGCTTGGCTATCATTCGTGTTATTCTATGCTTCATGCCGCAAAATGACTGGCTGAGTCCTGATGCGCCTTTACTTTGGGGTGTGTTGAGAAATATTCCATTCGCGTTATTAGGTCTGATTATTATTGTATTATTCTATAAGCAGGCGAAGCTGCACAATGATCAGCAATTTAAATATATGTGGCTGGCTATCGTATTAAGCTTTGGCTTCTATATTCCGGTTGTGCTTTTTGCTAAGACATATCCGTTGGTAGGTATGCTGATGATCCCTAAGACATGTGCCTATGTCTGGATCGTCTGGATGGGATACAGTGAATTAAAGAAATCATAAGCCGTTCCGCGGCTTTTTTTCATATTTTTTTGATAATGTTCCATGCTAAAGCTGAAGGTTCAGAAAGGATTTGAAAAAATATGCTAAATCAGGAAAGTATTTGGATCAAACAGGGAAAGAAAACAAATTATCAAACGTTAAATCAAGACATCGGCTGTGATGTTTTAATTGTAGGGGGCGGTATCTGCGGCTTAACAAGTGCCTATTATCTGCGTGATCAAATCAGAAATATAGCGCTTATTGAGGCGGATACCCTTGCTTATGGGGCCAGCGGGCGCAGTACCGGTAAAATCACCTCTCAGCATGGCTGTATTTATTCTAAGCTATTAAAAAAGCACGGCAAAGAAAAAGCCCGGGCGTATTATGATGCAAATGAAGAAGCGATAGCTTCCATCCGCGCTATTGTTGAAGAACATGAACTTGACTGCGGACTCTGTGAAAAAGACTCGGTGGTATATTGTATGAGTGTGGATAAAACAAAAGAGATCACGGATGAAATGAATGCGCTTGATGAATTAAAGATTCCTTATGAAATAATCCGTGAGGGTGAATTAGCAAATGTCAGACTGGGAATTCGTTTTAAGCATCAGGCTGCCTTTGATCCATATCGTTATTGTAAGGGATTGGCCAAGGTTTTAAAGGACAGCGGTGTGCATATCTATGAACATTCACCCGCGGCTGCATTTGAAGATCACTGTGTCATTGTAAACGATCATAAAATTACTTATAAGCAGATGATTCTGGCTACTCAGTTTCCTTTAACTGATCCAATGCATAAATACGCTGTCTGCATGTCACCTTACCAAAGTGCGTTAGCTGCCTATGACATGGCTGAACCATTAAAGGATCAGTTTATTTCTGTTGATGAACCTACCCGTACCCTGCGTACCTTTAATACTGAAAATGATACGCTGCTGCTGGCCGGCGGTTTTGAACATCGCAGTGGAATTGATACAGTGAAGATGATGCGTGAGTTGATGCATTGCCTTGATCTTCAGTTTCATCAGGAGCCTTTATGTATGTGGACATCTCAGGATTATGTATCTGCCGATTATCTGCCGCTGATCGGTGAATTGTCAGCAGACATTTACTTCGCGTCAGCTTTTAATAAATGGGGAAATACTAACGGTACAACGGCAGGCAAGCTGCTTACCGCGTTGATTCTCAAAGAGAAAAGCATTTATGCTGACTTATTTGATCCAACCCGCTCCACCTTGTTTATGAATACCAAAATCATCAATGAAAATCTGAAAACAGCGAATGAATTTATAACATCAAAACTGATGCAGACAAAACAGCTGCTGCCGGAAAAGGATGAGGCATGTGTTACTAAGCTTGGCACTCATCCCTATGGCCTCTACCGCAGTTTAGATGATGAAATCTACATTGTTGATCTGATTTGTCCGCATATGGGCTGTACTTTGCATTTTAATAATATTGAAAAAACTTGGGACTGTCCTTGCCATGGCTCCCGTTTTAATATTGACGGCACGATCATAAAAGCACCGGCGGTTTCATCACTGTCCTGTGAGAAAATTCATTGGAAAACATTCACTGATTCTGGGAATACTATCAAATAGTGAGTGCTTCTCACATAGAATACATTGGTAGGAGGTGGCATGGATGCACAGAAACTACGATGAACAAGTAGAACGGGTTCTGGAACATGCGAAAAATGTCGCATTAAAGATGGGGAATAATTATGTAGGCAGTGAACATGTTTTAATGGGGATACTCAGTGAAGAAGAGAGTGAATTGAAATCCTATCTGGAAAATCGCTGTGTGGATTATGACATGCTTTATGAAGATTGCAAAGTCCTGTTTGGACTTCAGGATAATAATGATCATGAAATCGGCAATACACAAATCGTTGATGAAATATTAAGTGAGGCGCTTAGACTTTCAAGAGATCAGGGATTGCATAAGATTAATCTGCATACTTTATCCTGCGCCTTATTGGAAACACCGCGCTGTGTAGCAATTGAATTATTGATTCGTTATGAAATTGATATGGATGATTTATTGAATACCTTAAATCATACGGATGAGTTAAGTAATATTGTTGAACTAGTTAATATCAATAAAGCGAATAAAAATCCGCATGTAGTCGGCCGAGACAATGAAATTGATTTAATTTTAAACATTCTCTGCCGTAAAGAAAAGGCGAACCCGCTGCTGATTGGTGAAGCGGGTGTCGGTAAGAGCGCAATCGTTGAAAAGATAGCCGGGATGATTGAAGAACATCAGGTGCCTGCCTTATTAAAAGGGTATACGATCTATGAATTAAATCTGAATTCATTAGTTGCCGGCACTAAATATCGCGGTGATTTTGAAGAGAAGCTTGAAAATATTATCAAGGGTGTGGAAAAGAATCCCAAGACGATACTATTTATTGATGAGGTGCATCAGATTATTGGTGCCGGTAAAGCCGAGGGTTCCATTGATGTATCCAGTGTTTTGAAGCCCTATTTGGCAAGAGGGCGGATCAAGTGCATCGGCGCTACAACGATTCATGAATATGAGCGGTTTATTGAAAAGGACAGAGCCTTGGCAAGACGTTTCCAAACGGTAATGATCAATGAACCGGATATGGATAAATGTATCCGCATGGTAGAAGCTAAGCTGCATGATTATGAACAATTTCACCATGTGCAGGTAGAACCTTCGCTGGCCCGGCAAATGGCAGAGTTAACGCAGATTTATCTGCCGGAAAAGAAACTGCCTGACAAGGTGTTTGATGTCTTGGATCTTTCCTGTGTCAGCGCGTCAAGAGAGGGCAGAGCGGTAACGCTGGCTGATGTGGAGAAAAGTATTGAGCAGCTCTCTAATATTCCTTTCAGCAGTGAACAGAAGCTGAAGGCTGTGGAAGAAGGTCTGCGTTCAGCCCTGCATGGTCAGGAAAATGTGATTCAGGCATGTCTTGAACAGCTTGCCCTGCGGACTTCGGCTTCCATGGATAAACCAGCGGTCTGGTTTTTAAATGGCAAAAAGGGAACCGGCAAGAGCAGCTTTATTCATGCGTTGAATGAACATTATTTTCATCAAAAGGAAATTCTTGAAATTGACTGCCTGAATTTTGATGCGACAATGGAAATTGTAGCCTCAAAACTAAAACAGAAGCCGCTTTCTAGTGTGGTGATTGAAAATATTCAGGAAGCTTCGCTAGCCTTAAAGGAAAAATTATTTGCGGCTTTTGATAAGGGAATTCTTTTATTTAATCATGAAAATGTACAGCTGAAGCATGCTTATTTATTAATTGTCGGCTATTTTCCAAAAGAAGGCAGTGCTTTTCTAAAAGAAAAACAACGCAGCGGTCTGCGTTATGAACTTGAAAATGCGGTTGATGAATTTTTTGAATTTGAAGAATTAAATGATGAAATCAAGATGCAGATTCTTACTGATAAGGTAGGTACGAAAGCGAAGGATGTTAATTTATTAACCATCGTGCAGTCTACCTCAACCATCGATGAAGCTGAACGTAAAATACGCAAACAACTGCATGCAATTGCTTCTAATCAAACAGCATAAAGAAACAACGCCAGATTTATTATTGGCGTTGTTTTAACTTAATTCCATTCATTAACGGTCATGAAGATTGAGACATCTTATACAAATTAAACAGAATTTGAATTTATTTTTCTAATAGTTCCAGAATAACTGCATTTAACTTTATATCAGAAAATCAATATGAAAATCAATATTTTATTGACTGTAATCGATAAAATAAAGCATATTAAATCAATTGTATAAGCAAAGAATGAACAGGCATGACGTCATTAAAAGCATAGTAATGTTTGTCTCCTTATGATAAAATGAAGAAAAATAACATCATATGTAGGGAGCAGTGTATGAGTAATCTAATTAATAGTATCTTCAAAAATAAAAAGGTAAATCTATCCAAGCTTGAACCCTTTGGTTTTGTGTTGACTGAAACAGGCTATGTGTTTAATCAGAATTTAAAGGATTGTGAGCTGAAATTAATCATTTGGATATCTATGTCGGGTGAGCTTTCCGCAAAGGTTTTGGATGCTTATTCTGAGGAACCGTATACCCTGCATTTGACAGAGGGAGCGGCCGGCAGTTTTGTGGGGAATGTTAAAAGTCAATATGAAGAGATTCTGCTGTCTCTTGCCGAGCAATGCTATGAACCGGATGTTTTTCATATGAGCCAGGCGCTTGAAGTGATTGAGCATGTGCATAATACTTATGGTGATGAATTAGAGTTTTTGTGGAAAAAGTCTAAGAGTGCTGTATGGCGGCGTAAGGATAATAATAAATGGTACGGGGTTATGCTTTCTATCACGAAGCGTCAGCTGGGGCTGGATGGGGATGATTTGATAGAAATCATTGATCTGAGAATTCAGCCGGAGGAATTAGAGAGCTTGGCGGATCATCAATATTATTTTCCGGGTTATCATATGAATAAAAAGCACTGGCTAACGATTATTCTTGATGATTCAATCGACCTTGATGAGATAAAACAAAGGATAGCAAAGAGTTATCGGTTAGCAGCTTTAAAATAAGGAATGCTTGATTAGGAGGTTTTTATGAAATATTCGGCCATGATTTTAGCGGCTGGCAGCGGACAGCGCTGCGGCCTTGGTTATAATAAGCTGCTTTATCGTTTTGAGGACGGTGAAACAATTCTTGAAAAAAGTGTTAGAGCTTTTGAACGTCAAGCTGACTGCGAACAGATCATACTTGTAATCAGTGAAGGTGATGAGGAAATTATTCGTTCATTATTCGGCAATCGTGTTGAGTATGTGTATGGCGGTGCTTCGCGTCAGGACAGCTCGCTGAATGGCTTGGCGGCAGTGTGTTATGATTATGTTATGATTCATGACGGCGCCCGTCCTTATGTCAGTGATGAGGAAATTCAGGCATGTGCTGAACGCTTAGAAACGTGTGATGCCTGTCTTTTAATGGTGCCTGCCAAAGATACGATCAAGGTTGTGGAAAAAGGTCAGGTGATGTCAACGCTTAAGCGTGAATCATTGATGATCGCGCTGACTCCGCAATGTTTTAAAACAGCGTTAATTAAAGAATGCACACAAAAGGCTAAACGTGACGGCGCTGTGGTTACTGATGACGCTTCAATTGTCGAAATGTATGGCGATAGACCGGTTGAGGTTGTGTGCGGCAGTTATGCTAATATTAAGATAACTACACCCGATGATTTAAAGTAGTCATTCAGCGTTTTCATGATTTCATCCTTCATCGCATAGAGTATAGTGGTGAGAGTATGAAACGGATAAAACGCAAATTAATGAATGTAGGCATCGTTATGCTGTCGTGTCTTTTGGCGGTGCTTTTTAATCAGCAGGTTACACCGGTCAGCGAAGAGGCAGAGAAAATTGTCGCCCTGACTTATGATGATGGCCCGAGCAAGGTTTCCACAGCCGCTCTTTTGGAAGTTTTAGAGAAGCATGGCGCGCATGCGACTTTTTTTGTGAATGGCAATCATGCCTTGGAAAATAAAAAATTGATCAGCGCAATTGTTGAACAGGGCAGTGAGATTGGCAATCATACACTGGATCATGTATGGCTGAGTAAGGTTGATGAGGCTGAAGCTTTGCGGCAGGTAATCGGCAATGAACATTTGCTGCGCTTTCTCAGCGGTCAAGAGGGAATCATGCCGCTCAGACCGCCCTATGGTGATATTAATCAAACCATTCTTGATCAGTTTAACTTGCCGATTGTCTTATGGAGCGCTGATTCCCGTGATTGGGAGGTGCAGGATGTGGAGCGGATCAAAGCAAACGTCTTATCAGAAATTGAAGACGGCGGCATCATTATCATGCATGACGGCTATGAAACCAGCGTACAGGCCACCGATGAATTGCTGGCCCTGTTAACCGCTCAAAACTACCGTGTCGTCTCAGTATCTGAGCTGTTTGCGCTGAAACATCAAAGCATGCCGCTGCATGAAAAAATAAAAACCTGCAAATAAGGAATAAAAGTGAAAAAATGCCTGAAAATAGGGAATTTATTCATTTTTTTCTTTACAAAGTGCTCAGGTTTTGTTATTATACTAAATACGGGTAGATATGTCTAATATTTACTCCTTGCTCATCAGTGAGTGGTGAGCCAATAGACCACAAGGAGGTGTACACCATGAGAAAGTACGAAATTATGTACATTTTAAAAGCTAATCTTGAAGAAGCAGCTCGTCAGGAAGTTGTTAACGGACTGCACGCTATCATCACAAGCCACGAAGGTACAATCGACAATGTTGATGATTGGGGAATTAAAGAATTCGCCTACGAAATCGACGGTGACATGAAAGGATACTATACAGTGTTAAAGGTAACTGCAACAACTGAAGGTGTTCAGGAATTTGATCGTTTGTCTCGCATCAACAACAACGTTGTTCGTCACATGATTATTAAGCTGGAAGCTTAATAATTTAAGACAATGATCAATCGTGTTGTATTAGTGGGTCGAATTACTAAAGACCCAGAATTAAGAAAGACTCAGTCAGGACTTTCCACTGTTTCATTTACGGTTGCCTGCAACCGCCGTTTCACAAGTCAAGGACAGGAGCCGCAGGCTGATTTCATCAACTGTGTCGCATGGCGGCAGACGGCTGACTATATGGCTAACTATGTGAAAAAAGGTGCATTGTTGGGTGTTGAAGGAAGAATTCAGACACGCAATTATGAAGATCAGACAGGTAAACGCGTCTATGTGACAGAAGTTGTCTGTGACAGTGTTCAAACTTTAGTAAGAAGCAATACTGAGGGACAGAGCAATTATCAGCCGTCATATCAGGCTTCTGCTCCGGCAGATAACAGCGGTTATACACCGGACAGTCCTACTAGCTATGACAATGATTTTTCAACTGAAACATTAGATATTGCAAGTGATGATTTACCATTCTAGGTAAATAGAAAGGAGATTTCTACCATGGCATTTAAGAAACAACGTATGGGACGCAAAAAAGTCTGCTACTTTACTAAAAACAAAATCGAAACAATCGACTACAAGGATACTGAATTATTAAAACGTTTTATTTCCGCTAACGGAAAAATTATTCCAAGACGTGTAACAGGTACTTGTGCTAAATATCAGCGTATGCTTGCTACTGCTATCAAGCGCGCTCGCCAAATGGCTTTACTGCCTTACGTAGCAGACTAATACAAACAGCCTCCGTCAATGAATGATGGAGGTTTTATTCTTTAGGAGGGTCTTATGCATCAGAGTGAAACACGTAAAATTACAGAAGGCGCAATGATGGTTGGCATGATCGGTCTGATTCTTTTTCTTAATCGTCAAAGTGCCGGTATCTTAGAAAGCACATTTTATTGGCTGCTGAGTCTGCCGATTCTTGTGTATACGGCAAGGCAGGGACTGCGCTGGGGATTGATTACTTCAGCTGCTATGATGCTGTTAAGCCTGATGCTTTCAACTCCGCAGACGATCTTTTATTTATTTTCATCATTAATCATCGGTTTGTTTTATGGTGCCGGGGTAAGAAAAAAATGGTCAAATCGAATTCTGTTAGGCGGTACGTTACTTTTTACTTTTTTTTCTTATCTTATCACTACATTTGTTTTAGCTTCTCTTTTTGGTTATAATATAGGAGAAGAATTGCAGGGAATCATTGAATTTCTGGAATTACTGAATGTCAATCAAATCATTCCCTTGGGAAATCTGGCAATGCTTGCGTCACTTGTGCTGTTTGCGGCCATGGTTGTCATGCAAAGTCTCTGTGTTCATTTACTTGCGATTTTGATTCTAAAACGTTTAAAAGTCGAAACGAATACGCCCAAATCATATTTTGATTTACGTCTGCCGGCATGGGCGGCTGTCTTAGCGGCTGTTTTAATGATTATGAGCAAGGGTGTTGAATATGTACCGGTAGATGAATCAGCTGCAACCGTTATATTGGCGCTGAGCATCACAGCGATGGTTATCTATCTTGCTTATGGCATCAGTGTGGCAATGTGCTTCATGCATGTGCTGGGTAAACAGAAATATATGGTTTTGCTTGTTTTAGCGGTAATGATACCGCTGTGTTATCCGTTTTTGATCGGCTTAGGTTTTTGGGATAGCTTTGCCGATATCAAAACCAAACTAAAAAGAGGTGAATTTAATGGACCGTCTGGAAAACTTTAAAATACAAATTATCATCATTCTGGCAGCGGAAGCTGTACTGAACGGACTCTTATATTTCTTTGGCTTTTCATCCATGGGTATTGTTTTTACCGCATGTCTGTTGTTTAATGCGATGCTGATCGTATGGGTGATAGTTCGTTATGAAAGAGATAAAAAGAATCGAGATATCGATATTTCACGCGTATTGGGACGCGATGCCAAGGATGCGCTGATTTTTGGTAAGACGGGAATCATCATTTATGATGAACAATATAATGTGACTTGGATCAATGATTTTCTTGAGGAAAAAGGCATCAACTTGATTGGGAAACGGCTTTCCAACTGGAATCCGATTTTAAATGATCTGTTTACCGGCGATGTTGATGTGGTAAAAATCAAGGATGAGGACAGTGTCTATGAGATTACCCGCAAGGAAGATGCCCAAGTTTTATATGTAAAGGATATTACTGAATTTGATACGATTAATTCTAAATATCAAGAGGAACGGCTTGTTTTAGGGTTGATGCATCTTGATAATTACATGGATATTTCACAGTATGAGGATGAAGCAAAAATATCGCTGATGAATTCAACACTGCGTCAGCCGCTTGTTGAGTGGGCGAAAAAATATGGCATGGCAACCCGCCGTCTGCGTTCTGATCGCTATTTAGTGATTCTTGATGAACAAATATTTGCGGAGATATTAAAAGATAAGTTTAGTATCTTAAATTTAGTGCGTAATAACGCGACGGCAAACGGTGTGGCAGTAACGCTGTCCATGGCCTTTGCCAGAGGCAGCAGTGATCTTCAAATGCTGGATACGATGGTCAATGATTTGCTGGAGCTGGCGCAAAGCCGCGGCGGCGATCAGGTGGCAGTCAAGGTATATGGCGGTGACGTAAAATATTACGGCGGTAATTCAGAGGCACAGGAGAAGCGCAGCCGGGTTCGTGTCCGGGTAATGGCACAGGCAATCAAGGAAGCGATTCTTGATGTGAAGCGGGTATTTATCGTAGGCCATAAGAATATGGATTTTGACTGCATGGGTTCTTGTTTATGCATGAGCCGTATCTGCGCGGCAAATGCCAAAGAGGTCTATATCGTATCTGAAAGCGGCGGGATTGAACCGCAGCTGGATAATGCGATGCATGTGTATGCGCCGGTGTTAAATGATCGGCATCATTTTATTACTGAAGAAGAGGCAATGAATATCGCGTCAAAGGATGATTTGGTGATTGCTGTGGACTTCCACAATCCGAATCACTGCAATGCCCCTCAGATTTTGAATTTTGTTGATAAGGTAATTGTCATTGATCATCATCGACGTTCAGAAGCCTTTATCGATAACCCATTATTGGTCTATGTCGAAACCTCAGCTTCCTCAGTCAGCGAGCTGGTGACGGAATTTATTCCTTATTCATCAAGCCGTTTGGATCTCAGTGAGGCGGAAGCGACAATCATGTATCTAGGTATTCTGATTGATACGAATCGGTTTAAACAGCGCACGGGTTCACGGACCTTTGAAGCGGCGGCAGCCCTTAGAAAAATGGGCGTTGATCCAATTGAGGCTGAAAATCTTCTGAAAGAAGACTTTATTGATTTTGAAGCTAAGACAAATATCATGAAATATGGTAAACTTGTGTTTGGCAATATGATTGTAGCTGCGGTTGATAATAATGAAATTATTTCACGCACGATGATGAGTCAGGTGGCTGATTATCTGTTGAATATTAAGGGTATTGAAGCAAGCTTTGTCATAGCGAAGACGGCAGAGAATGTGGTGGCTGTATCGGCTCGTTCACGCGGTGTAGTCAATGTGCAGCTGATTATGGAAGCGATGCATGGCGGCGGTCATTTTACAGCGGCGGCCTTGTCACGCGATGACACAAGTGTAGCGGCAATCAATGAGGAATTGATGGCTACAATTAAGAAGAGTACAGAGGAGGAAAACGAAAATGAAAGTAATCTTACTGAGTGATGTTAAAAAGGTTGGCAAAAAAGGAGACATGGTTGAAGTCTCTGACGGTTATGGCCGTAACTTTCTGATTCGTCAGCATTTAGCGGTAGCAGCTACCGAGCGCAGCAAGGAAATCCTTGCCAACCAGCAGCATGAACAGGCGCTGGAGGAAGCGGCTTTAGAAGCTAAGGCTAAGGACATTAAAACTGAACTGGAAGGCTTAACGCTTGAGTTTAAGGTGAAAACCGGTGCCGGCGGCAGAGTGTTTGGTTCAGTGAGCACAAAGCAGATCGTTGAAGAACTGCGTAAGAAGAACATTAATTTAGATAAGCGTAAATTTATTGATACGGATGCGATTTCTTCACTGGGAATTACTTATGTGAAGGTTGATTTATATCGCAATCAGGTAATTGGCTCAATTAAAGTTCATGTTTCTGAACAACAATAGGACAGGAATATGAATAACAATCAGGTTCGTCAGCTGCCTCACTCATTAGAAGCGGAACAGGCAATATTGGGTGCGATGCTGATTTATCCTTCAGTCATCCGTGATGTGGGTGACCAGGATCTTGTAAAAGAAGATTTTTTCTTAGATCTGCATCAGCGGATCTTTTCAGCGATGATGCATTTGGTTGACAATGGCAAACCGGTTGATGCGATGGGTTTGATTACCCGGCTGCAGGATACCGGTGAGCTGAATTTGGTCGGTGGTGCCGATTATATCCTGAAGTTAAGTGATACAGCGGTAACGAGTGCCAATAGTATTTACTATATTGAAATGATTAAAAACCGCGCGCATATGCGCCGGCTGATTGAAACTGCGGAGCAGATTGCTGAAGAAGGGTTTGACTCGGCGAGTGAGCTTGACGAAATCATGGATAAGGCCGAAAAAGAGATACTGGAAGTAACTCGTTCACGGCGGACTACTGATTTTAAGAGCAGCAAACAAGTCGTGAATGAAGTTATCAACGAGGTTATTAAGCTGCGTGACGCTAAGGGCGGCGTAACAGGAATTAAAACGAACTATCATGTGCTGGATAATATCACCAATGGTTTCCAGCGGGGTGATTTGATTATTTTAGCGGCCCGTCCTTCAATGGGAAAGACAGCATTCGCGCTTAACCTTGCATTAAATGCGGCTTTGCTTAATCCAGGGGCAATCGCAATCTTCTCACTGGAAATGCCTGCCGAACAGCTGATGAAACGTATCCTGTCCGCCAAAGGCAGGGTAGAGGGTAATAAGCTGCGTACCGGTTTCTTAAATAATGATGAATTTAATAAGCTCTCAGAAGCGGCGAATGAAATCATGGCATGTAAATTATTTATCGATGACAGCGCCGTGGTAAAGATGGGTGACATTTTCTCTAAATGCCGTAAATTAAAATCTGAACATGGTTTAGATCTTGTTGTCATTGACTACCTTCAATTAATCAGCGGTAACTCAAGAGGCAGTTCCGATAACCGACAGCAGGAAGTATCCGATATCTCGCGTGCCCTGAAGGCATTGGCCCGTGAGCTAGAGGTTCCGGTTATCGCCCTGTCACAATTATCGCGTAGTGTTGAATCGCGTCAGGATAAACGTCCGATGTTATCCGATTTGCGTGAATCCGGCGCCATCGAGCAGGATGCCGATATTGTTATGTTCTTGTATCGTGACGAATACTATAACCGGGATAAAGACCCGGATAATACAGAACCTGACCGCACTGAAATTAATCTTGCCAAGCATCGTAACGGTGCTACAGGACAGGTTGAGTTAGCTTTTGATAAATCATATAACGCATTTTATAACTATAACGAATAAAGGAGGAACGGCATGAAAAAACAACTGATTTTGATAGTTTCACTAGCATTTGTCAGTATTCTGCTGGCCTTCTTTTATCCTAAATTTGGGATCATCAATGCCATTCCTGATGAAGATGCCGCGGCTCAGCTGGCGCAGGATGCTATCATTCCTCAAAAAGTAATTGAGACTTTCAGTGAGGAACAGAGCGTTTATACAGTCTATTACAAAGACCGTCAGCTGGGGATTATTACCGATCAAAGCAAGCTTGACAGCTTTTTAAATCAGGTTTATGAGGAACGGTATAAGGATGAGTTCCCGGATTCAAAGGTAGGCTTTGGTGAAGATATTCATGTAACGGAATCTTATTCACTCAGCAAGGTTGAGGATAAGGATGATGAAATCATTGCCTATATCGATGAAAATGATTTATTCTCAATCATGGGATATAAGGTAGAATTCTCAAATGGCAGTGTTGTTTATGTTCAAGATCCTACGGAATTTTCTAAGGCGCGTGAAGAATTTGTACTGAACTTCTTGGAAAATGAGGGAGTCGATCCTGCGGATACATATTGGAAACTGAATAACTTCCAGAAGCAAACAGTTTACTCAGCCAAAAATGCCCGTGATATCAGCTATCGCTTTGAAGAAACTGCTGAAATCACTGAAAAATTCGTACCGATTGAAAAGCTTTTAAAAAGCTATGATGAATATTTGACATGGCTTTATTATGGCTATGATTATGAACCGAGTTATACAACGGTTGATGAATATGACACTGTACAGTATATTGCATTGAAAGCAGGAATATCATCACGTTCATTAATTGCTTTAAATCCTGATTTATTAAAATCAGAGACACAAATATTACAGGCAGGGATGCAGCTTAACGTTTCTAAGGTAAACTCACCGATCAATGTTGAGGTGGTTAAGGAAGTAATGCGTGAAGAAATCGCGTTCCCAGGTGAAACGGAATATATTTATGATCCTACACTGCGTGAAGGAATTACGCAGACAGTTCAAGAATACAAAGAAGGTAAGAAGAATGTCTTGCGCCGGGTTACAGAAGTAAATGGTATTGAAACCGAGGTAGAAACAATTTCAGAATTGATTACCGAATATCCTGATCATGCGATCGTTCGTATCGGTACAATGGTTATTCCAAGTATCGGCAGCGGCTCTTTCCGTTGGCCGGTGGATAATCCTACAGTTACCTGCGGCTGGAACTGTTACTATGGACACACTGCGATTGATATTCAAAATATGTATGACCATTATGGCAACGTCTACGCGGCTGACCGCGGTGTTGTTGAAGAAAATTCATATAATGGCATCAATGGCAACTACATGGTTATCAACCATAACAATGGCTATCGTACTTATTATGGTCATATGAATGTACCGGGCTTCTGGCCGGTGGGCACGGTTGTGGATAAAGGTGAGATAATCGGTCAGATTGGTCAGACAGGTCTTGCATTTGGGCCGCATGTCCATTTTGAAGTCCGAACCGGCGGTTATGGCACAAGCTTATATACGTGTCAATTCTTGGGGTGCTGACGATGAAATTTTCAATGTTAGCCAGCGGTTCTAAAGGGAATTGCTGCGTAGTAGAGAATAAGGATTCACGCATCGTTATCGATTGCGGAACAACGAAGAAATATTTAAACAGCAGTTTTAATGAAATCGGTATTGATCCGCATGCGGTAGATGGTTTATTGATTACTCATACACATAAAGATCATATCGCGGCTATAAAGCTGTTTGAGGGAATTGATACCTATGCGGAAGAAGATTTAGGCATCATGAATCAAAAAATTATTCATCCTGATGATGAGTTTACTATTTCAAGTATACATGTACGCTGTATCCGTTTAAGCCATGATGCGGCGTGCATGGGTTATCTTTTAGAAGATGAAGAATCAAGATTAGTCTATGTAACTGACACAGGATATTTTAAAGAAGAATACTATCCGCTGTTATGCAACGCGGATGATTATATTTTTGAAAGCAATCATGATATCGGTATGCTGATGAAAACATCGCGTCCAGCTTATGTCAAGCAGCGCATTATTCAGGATAACGGCCATCTTTGCAATGAAGACAGTGCCAAGCATCTGGCTAATCTGATTGGTGAGCGCACTAGGGAAATCGTATTGGCACATCTCAGTGAGGAAGGCAATTCACATGAGCGGGCGCTTACCGTCTTAGAAGAGACACTTTTAAGGGAACAGCGAATGAAGGAAAATTTAAAGCTGCGCGCCGCTAAACAACATGAGGTACTTACAGGAGGCAGACGCTGATGAAAAAACTGACCGCTTTGATTCTTGTTTTGTTGATCGCATGGAATGGGGTATTGACCTATCAGCTGATTGAATTAAAAAATCAGCCGGTACCAGTAGTCAATACACCCAATAATACCACCGTCAATCAGATGGTAACCTCAGTAACAACGGATTTAAGCGAACTGGTAGCCAAGGTTGAAAATCGGGTTGTCGGTATTACTGCCCGTCTTTACAATGGCACATCAACAGGCAGCGGTGTCATTACCTATGCGCAGGATGGCACTGTCAAGATTGTGACAAATAACCATGTGATTGAGAATGCTTCGGAAATCGTTATCAGCTATGGTGACGGTCAGACAAGTGTCGCGGAAGTAATGGGGGCTGATGCGATCAGCGATCTTGCCTTACTTAAAACCACTGTTGATTTCACAGTCGAAGCGATGCCGTTTGGTGATTCAGATTTAGTGAAAAAGGGAGAGCCGGTCATTGCCATTGGTTCGCCGCTTTCATTAAATTATCAAGGCACCGTGACGGATGGTATTATTTCCGGTGTAAATCGTTCAGTTGACATTGATTTAGATGGCAATGGTACAGCCGATTGGCAAATGATTGTCCTGCAAACCAATGCCGCGATTAATCCTGGCAATTCAGGCGGGGCATTAGTCAATATGGCTGGTGAATTGATCGGTATCAATTCAATGAAAATTTCTTCCGTAGAGGGAATTGGCTTTGCGATTCCGGTCAATGAAGTTGTTCCAATCATTCGTCAATTAGAAGAATACGGCAAGGTGGTGCGGCCTAATCTGGGCATCAGTGCTGCGGATCTGAGTGAGCTATCAGCCTATGAACGTTATATTTATCGTATCAGCTATGAGGATGAGCAACAAAGCGGCCTGTATATCACACGTGTGCTACAAAATTCACCGGCCGAAAAAGCAGGTCTATTAGTTGGTGATATTCTCGTTCAATTTGATGGCGTTGAAATCACATCCTTTAAACAATTCAGAGCCTTGCTTTACAGCCGTCAGGTAGGCGATGAAATCACGCTCAACATTATCCGTGATAATGTGGAAAAAGCGATACAGGTGGTGCTGGGATGAAGCTGATAACAGTTGGCAAATTAAAGGATAAGGCACTGACTGCTTTAGTTGATGAATATGTGAAACGTCTGAAGCCTTATGAAAAGGTTGAAATACTTGAGGTTGCGGATATGATGGCACCGGAAAGCAATTCCGATGCGCAAAATGAACAGGTTAAAAAAATTGAAGGCGAACGTGTACTTTCTAAAATCAAAGAGAATGAATATGTAATTTTACTTGATCTTTGGGGAGAAAGTATCAGCAGTGAACAGCTGGCCGCCAAAATCGAAAAAATCTATACTTATCAATCAAGCAATCTTACCTTTGTCATCGGCGGTTCATTGGGCTTAAGTCCTGAATTAGTAAAAAGGGCGGATTTCAGGTGGAAACTGAGTGACTGCACATTTACGCATCAGATGGTTCGAGTATTAGTTTTAGAACAATTCTATCGGGCAACAATGATTAATCGTCATATGCCCTATCATAAATAAAAACTATATCAAGCATGACGCTGTCTGTTGTCTGCTTGATATAGTTTTTTTCTTATTTATAACGGCAATTCCATGGGGGTGCGCTTTTTAAATATTGTAAGAGTGTCAAAGCCGCACGATTTCAGCAGCCTTTTGGTTTCTTCAAAGCCGATGCCTAATTGTTCAGGCTTATGAGCGTCAGAACCAAGGGTGATTCGATGACCGCCTAATTCACGATATCTTTTTAGGATTTCCAGTCTTGGATTTGGCTGGTTGAGTCCGTATTTAAAACCACCGCTGTTTACTTCCAGCGCTTTGTTTTTCATAATTAAAACTTGTAGAATTTCATCAATGAGGTCACGAACCAGCGCATAATCATAATGCTGTGTCTTTTCATAACGCACTAGATAATCAAGATGAGAAAGACTGTCAAAATCATCAAATTGCTTCACTCGCTGCAGCGTTGCTTCAAAGAATACACGATATCCTTCATCATGCCCCAACTGATCAAAATATGCTGGCTGATAAGGGTCCATGCCTCTTGCGTAATGACAGGAACCTAAAACAAAATCAAATTCATAAGTGTTTAATACTTCATCGATTTCATCTTTCACATGGCTCTGCAGTCCCAGCTCAATCCCAGTCAATATTTCAATTCGATCCGCATAAATTTCCTTTAATTCTGCAAGCCGCTTTTGCTGGGCAGGGATATCTAAAAGAAAACAGCAGTCACCCTCTGGCGCATCAATATCATGATGATCGGTAATACAGATCGTTTCCATGCCCAGTTTGATGGCTCTTTCAATCTGCGCAGTGACAGGCGTCTGTGAATCCCCTGAAAATTCGGTATGTACATGAAAATCAGGCAACATAAAAAATCCTCCTTAATGTTGATATTATAACGCAAAGTATTTAGGTTTTAAATCACAACATAGGCATTTATGGGCATTTTGAAACATTAAGCACTTGGGACATACGTTAAGTGTGAGAAGATTCAGAAAGAAGGAAAGAAAATGCAGAGTTTACAAATACCGCTCAGTAAGCTTGAAAAAGGCGAGAGCGGAAAAGTTCGGCAGCTGAATATCAGCTCTGACCTCAGGCGCCGTCTGCTCGATTTGGGCTGTATAGAAGGCACCCTGATCACATACTTGCAGGCAAGTCCAGCCAATGATCCAATTGCTTATCGAATCCGCGGCAGTGTGCTGGCCCTGAGAAAAGATGTCAGTGATCAGATATTCATTGTAAAGGAGGAAAGCTTATGAGCTTAACAAATCAATCCACAGGTGCGTTCGCCCTTGACCATGAGTTAAAAATTGAAAGAACATCCGCAGACCGGGTTATCGCTATCGGCGGCAACCCCAATGTCGGCAAAAGTACGATCTTTAATTCATTGACAGGGTTGAATCAGCACACCGGCAACTGGCCCGGTAAAACCGTTGTCAACGCCCGCGGCAGCTATCAGTATAAGGGTAAAAATTTCATCTTGGTGGATATTCCGGGGACTTATTCATTGATGGCTAACTCACAGGAAGAAGAGGTTGCCCGTGATTTTATCTGTTTTGGCGATCCGGATGTGACGGTGATTGTTTTAGATGCGACATGCTTGGAGCGCAATTTGAATTTGGTGCTGCAGACCTTGGAAATTACTGATCGGGTTGTTGTCTGTGTCAATCTGCTTGATGAGGCAAGACGGAAGAAAATCAATGTAAATCTGAAAGCCTTGGCTAAATCGCTGCATGTGCCTGTCATCGGCACTAGTGCGGTCAGTGAACAGGGGCTGGACAATTTGATGGAAGAGCTGTATACCTATGCGCCAAGTGAGGAAAAGCTAACAATCACTTACCCGCAGCCAATCGAAGAAGCAATCGCGTCAATTACGCCTCAGCTTGAAGGCCTGCTGGATGAGAAAATCAATGCGCGCTGGACAGCGATTAAGCTATTGGACGGTAATGTTTCACTGCTTGATTCGATTCAAAAATATCTCGGCTTTGATCTGCGCGCGAATGAGGAATTAATGCATGAAGTAAGAAAGGCGAATGCTATTCTTATGCTCCAGCATATTGGCCAGGATCAGTTCAGGGAACTGCTTGTAACCTCATTAGTTGAAAAAAGTGAACAAATTGCCGCGAATTGTGTCATGACCCAAAATCATCAAAGTGACAGCCGAGATCGTAAAATTGATAAGATTTTAACCTCAAAGGCTACCGGTATACCCATCATGATCCTGCTTCTGTGTCTGGTATTTTGGATTACGATCAGCGGTGCCAATGTACCCTCTGAGCTTTTGTCCGGCTTACTTTTCAGCTTTGAAGAACCTTTAAAAAATTTCTTGGCCTTTATGCATTTTCCCTTATGGGCGCAAAGTCTTTTTGCTGAGGGAATGTATCGCACGCTGGCTTGGGTCGTATCCGTCATGCTGCCGCCAATGGCTATCTTTTTCCCTTTATTTTCACTTTTGGAAGACCTTGGTTATCTGCCCAGAGTGGCTTTTAATCTCGATCATGCCTTTAAAAAAGCCGGCGCTTGCGGTAAGCAGGCCTTAACCATGTGGGTAGGGTTTTTTTGGATATCCTGTAAAAAAAGTTTGCAATATAGTTCAACCTGGCATATAATGTGAACAGTGAGTGTGTGAAAACACAATGAGAGGAGGTTATGATCATGAAATTATTTTATAGCTGCAAGACCCGTAATACTAACATCTATAACGCTGAAAACCATGCTTTTATTCATGATAAAAACCGCCTGTCTAAAGATTTTTTCATTTAGCCAGATCATTCATTTTATTCATTAATAGGCATGATGCCTATTTTTTTTATGCTATAAAGGAGGGAAAATATGAAAAAGTTAAAGTTTATATTGGACTATGCGAAACCAGATGATAAGCGGATTATTGCCATTTTCTTTGATGTGGCAATCTACGCGCTGGCAATGCTGGTATCACCATTGATCTTATCAATCATGGTGGATAATGTCATTCAGGGGATTCCGGCTGATAATCAAATGATTACCGCAATTCTGCAGCGGCTGGGCGGTGATGCGCATTTGCGTAATAATTTATGGATTGGTTCATTGCTGATGCTGGCTGTTTATATATTAATTGCTTTTGGCGTTCATCGGCGAACCATTAACTGCGGTTTGGTATCTGAAACCTTTGCGGAAAATATCCGCAACGCGGTTTATGATCATATGCAGAAGCTGCCGTTTGCCTATCACAAACAAAAGGACAGCGGTGATTTGCTGCAGCGCTGTACCTCAGATATCGATCAGATTCGGCGTTTTCTCGCCTCACAAATATCAGAAATGCTTTATTCGATCTTGATCGTCTGTTTTGCGGCGGCAATCTTATTCTCTAAGCATGCTAAGCTCGCGGCAATTTCAGTCGTACTGCTGCCGCTGATTCTGATTGCATCCTTGATTTTCTATACCAAGTCTAAAAAAATCTTCTTGGACTGCGATATTGCGGAATCAAAAATGATGGCGGTTTTGCAGGAAAATCTCAATGCGATGCGGGTAGTGAAAGCATTCCATCAGGAAAAAGTTGAAATTGATAAATTTGAAGAGAAAAATGAAGATTATCGTGTCAAGCTGTTTCGCTTAGTCAACGCCTTAGGTATTTTCTGGAACATCTCCGATTTAATCGGCATGATACAGATTCTGATCATGATTATCTTCGGCATTCAGTTTGCAGTGGCGCAACAGCTGAGTGTAGGTACCTTCTTTGTCTTTCTGACTTACATCAGCATGATTATCTGGCCAATCCGTCAGCTGGGCAGAATCCTTGCCGATATGGGGAAGGTCAGCGTATCTGTTAGCCGTATCAAGGAAATTCTTGATGAAGAGGCAGAAGATCTGGAAGCGGGTATTAAGCCTGAAATCATCGGTGATATCGTGTTTGATCATGTATCCTTCAATTATGAAGACAGTGAAGAACACACGCTGAATGATGTCAGCTTCCATATTGAAGCGAATACCCGCGTGGCAATCATGGGGCCAACGGGCAGCGGTAAAAGCTCATTGATTCATTTGTTGAATGGCATCTATGATTATAAGGGCGGTTCAATCCGCATAGACGGCCATGAACTGCGCACCATCAGCAAAGCTTGGCTGCGCAAGAAGGTACAAATCGTGCTTCAGGAGCCATTTCTATACAGTAAAACGATTTATGAAAATATTCATCTGGCTGCCAGTAAGAGTGAGCGCGATGAAATCATCAAAGCGGCTAAGACGGCCAGTATCCATAATGTAATTGAGGAATTTGAAAAGGGCTATGATACTGAAGTCGGCGAAAAGGGTGTAACCTTATCCGGCGGTCAGAAACAGCGTCTGGCTATCGCACGCTCACTGCTGCTTAAATCACCGATCGTTATCTTTGATGATTCACTAAGCGCTCTCGATTCTAAAACTGATGCGATGATTCAGGATGCCTTAAATCAGCTGGATTATCCGGTTACTACTTTAATGATTACGCATCGGATCAATACAGCGCGCAGCGCGGATTTAATATTGGTGCTTGATCATGGCAAGCTGATACAAAGCGGCACTCATGAGACTTTAATTCATGAGGAAGGCTTATATAAACGAATTTATGAAATACAAAGTGAAGGAGGTGAGAGCCATGGCGAATAGTATTCTTGAGGAAAAGGAATATCAAAGCAAGGCGTTTGACCGCTCATGCTGGATGCGGATGCTTAAAATTCTGTGGGAAGAGAAAAAAGTGGTTATTTGTTTATTAGCGGCCAATCTTGCCTTTGCACTTACCGATATTATTTTCCCGCTGTTCAACCGATATGCGATTGATATGTATGTGGTTGGTCAGGCAAGTCAGGAATCTTTACCGATTTTTATAGCTGTATATGCCGGCGGTATTGTGATTCGCTCAATCTGTCTCTATCTTTATTTCCGTTATGCCGGCGGCGTAGAGAGCAGTTTTGGTAAGAACTTACGGAAAAAATGTTTTGTGAAGCTGCAGAATCTGTCTTTTCCTTATTTTGACCGTACCGCAAACGGCTGGCTGATGGCGAGAATTACATCGGATACGGGCAGACTGGCAGAAATACTAGCCTGGAGCTTAATGGATCTGATCTGGGGCGCCGTATTAATTGTTGGTATTACGGCTGTTATGCTGGCAGTTAATTGGAAAATGGCATTGGCTATTTTAGCCGCGGTTCCTTTTTTATGGTTTGTGACGATGTATTTCCAGAAGCGTCTGTTATCGGCGCAGCGTAAGGCGAGAAAGAGTAATTCTAAGATTACTGCCGGTTTCTCAGAAAGCATCAGCGGCGCAAAGACAACAAAAACATTGGGTGTGGAACAGGAAAATTATGAGGAATTTAAAATTAAAACGCATGACATGAAAACTTATTCAATGCGGGCGGCACGAATTAATTCACTGTTTCAGCCGGTTGTTTTCTTATTATCAGGCATCGTGCTGGCTTTATTAGTTTATATCGGCGGTAATCAGGTTCTGCTTTCAGTAATACAGTTTGGGACGCTGTCAATGTTTATCAATTACGCGGAGCTGTTCTTTGAACCTTTAAAGCAGATTGCCAGAGTTTTAGGTGAAATGCAGATGGCCCAGGCAAGCGGTGAGCGAATCCTGAGTCTTTTAGATGAAGAGGTAGAAATTGATGACAGTGATGAAGTAAAAGCAGTCTATGGAACCTTACTGGAACCGAAGGAAGAGAATTATGAACCATTGCTTGGCAATGTGGAATTCAGGCATGTTGATTTCTTCTATAATGAAAATGAAAAGGTATTATCCGATTTTAACCTACAAGTAAAACAAGGTGAAATGATCGCACTGGTTGGTGAAACCGGATCTGGCAAGAGTACGATTGTTAATCTGCTCTGCCGTTTCTATGAACCAAAACAGGGCCAGATTTTAATGGATGGCAAAGATATTCAAAAACGCAGTGTCGGCTGGCTGCATTCCAATATCGGTTATGTGCTGCAGACTCCCAACTTATTCAGCGGTACAATCAGGGATAATATCCGCTATGGCCGGCCGGATGCTACTGATCAAGAGGTTGAAGATGTAGCGCGTTTGATTCATGCCCATGACTTTATTATGCATATGCCTAAGGGTTACGACAGTGAGGTTGGCGAAGGCGGTGATATGCTGTCTACCGGCCAGAAACAGCTGCTCTCATTTGCCCGTGCTATCCTCTCTGATCCAAGCATCGTGATTCTTGATGAAGCGACAAGCTCTATCGATACAGAGAGTGAAAAGGTGATTCAGCTGGCAATCAAGGAACTGCTGGCCGGCCGCACAAGCTTTGTGGTTGCGCATCGCTTATCGACAATTGTCAATGCGGATAAAATCATTGTTCTTGATCATGGTTTGATTAAAGAGATGGGATCTCATGATGAGCTGATGAAACAAAAGGGCGCATATTATGAATTGTATACATCACAATCATTATTAGAGAAGCAGCAGCAATTATTATCAATAGAATCAGAACCACTTGTCTAAGCGTGGTTCTTTTTTCATATGATAGAATGGTGATCTTATGAAAAAGAAGAAAGTAAATTATACAGTACAAGTAACAAGCGGTAAAATGGAGCTTAAACAGTTAATCAAATTACTGATTTTGAAGGAAGTGCGTTATGGAAAGAAAGCATAAGCTGCGCGGTGCTTTTTATCTACGTCTTTCAAAAGATGATGACAATCAAAAAGAAAGCTCCAGTATCTCCAACCAGCGTAAGCTGCTTCAGGATTATGCGGAAAAAGCCGGCTTTGATATCGTGGCGGAATTCTGTGATGACGGCGTATCCGGAACAACCTTTGACCGGCCGGGGTTCAATCAGCTGATTCAGGCTGTGGAAAATGGTTTAATTAATTTGATATTGGTAAAAGATTTGTCGCGGCTGGGCCGTGATTATATTCAAACCGGTCAGTATACTGAAGTCTATTTTCCCGCTAAGAATGTGCGTTTTATCGCGGTGAATGATGAGGTGGATTCGGATCAGCCGCTGAATGATCTGGCCCCTTTCCGCAACGTGGTTAACGAAATGGTGGCCCGCGACACTTCTAGGAAAATCCGTTCCTCTTTTCAGACTAAAATGCGTGAAGGCGCCTTTATCGGCAATTTTGCGCCCTATGGGTATCAAAAGGATAAGCATGATAAGAATCATTTAGTGATTGATCCCAATACGGCTCCAATCGTACACCGAATTTTTGAAATGGCGGCTTTTGGCTGTTCCTCCGCCAATATTGCGAAAAGCTTAAATGAGCAGAAAATCAGTTCACCGGCCGTTTATCGCTGTCAGAAATACCCGCATCTCAAGCTTGCTAATTATACCCAGAAAAAGGCGTGGTCGGCTTCAACGATCCGTAAGATATTGAAGAATCCGGTTTATCGCGGACACAGCGCACAGGGGAAGTCAGTCAAGAGCAGTTTTAAAAATCGTCATGTCAGTGCATTGCCGATGCAGGAATGGATCATTGTAGAAAATACACATGAGGCGGTTGTGGAACAGGAATTATTCGATTTAGCCAATGAAGGGGCAAAGCAGCGGCAGTGTGTAAAAAAAGACAGCTTTGTTAACAGCTTTTCAAAGATTGCGGTTTGTGCTGACTGTCATCACGGCATGTCGACGATTGGCAGTATGCCGCATGTGATTCTGGCATGCGGTTCATACAAAAGCCATGGAAAATCGATCTGCAGCAATCATTTTATTGATTATAATGATCTGATGCAGTGTACAAGGGAAGTGCTTAAACGCTATGCACTCTTGGATGAGGCTGAGAAGCAGGAAGTATTTGCTGAGATCAAAGAGGAGCTGTCGCCGTCCAAGCATGAGAATGAACGCATTGATGAATTGAATCACATCCTTGATACGCTCTATCTTGATTATTATGCGGGTACGCTGAGCGCTCAGCGCTTTGAACAGCTCAAAGAGCATTATGAAGCAGAGAAAAGTCAGCTGGACAGCTTTAGACAAACGGTAGATGACACTGTGGATTTTGAAAAAATATATCGGGATATTATTCGCTTTGACGAGCTGTCACCGCAGCTGTTATCTGCGTTTTTTGAATCTATTGAAATCAGTCAGGGAAGTGATGAGAATCATGAAAAGCAGCAGCAGATCGTTTTTCATCCGCGTTTTAAAATCAAACCATAGCGCCGAAAACACTAACCATGTGCATGGGGTTTGGATGTAATGCGGCTGGCATCGTCGGCTGTCGGATCATCGATTCGCCAAGAGAGCGTTTAATGGCTATCTGTACGAATAACTTTGTACCATGCAACGGGCGCTTTCCTACAATGATAGCTATTATAACGATGTTTTTTGTCGGAGCTTCCCTGCCTTTTATGCAGTCAATAATATCCACACTGCTGTTAATGGGAGTCATTCTGCTAGGCGTATTCACAACCTTTAAGGTATCGTCGCTCCTGAATAAAACGATTCTTAAGGGGGTGCCCTCCACCTTTATTTTGGAGCTGCCGCCTTATCGTAAACCGCAGATTGTCAAAACGCTTGTACATTCAATTTTCGACCGTACCCTGTTTGTGTTAGGCAGAGCGATGGCAGTGGCCGCCCCGGCCGGTCTCTTAATTTGGCTGATGGCGAATATTACAATCGGTGATGCCACACTGCTGACTCACTGCGCAGGACTTCTTGATCCCTTTGCAAAGCTGTGCGGGTTAGATGGTTATATACTGTTGGCCTTTATCCTTGGTTTCCCAGCCAATGAAATCGTGATACCGATTCTGATTATGAGCTACTTAGCCAGCGGTTCCATGGTTGATTATGATAATATAATGCAGTTAAAAACATTGCTGGTAGATCATGGCTGGACATGGATCACCGCGATCTGCACCCTGCTCTTTACTTTGCTGCATTGGCCTTGTGCAACGACCCTGCTGACCATCAAGAAAGAGACACAAAGCTGGCGGTGGACGCTGATTGCATTTGCGCTTCCGACATTGATTGGCTTGGGCTTATGTATGCTTGTGAATTTGGCAGCGACACTGATTTTTTAACAGATTTGTATTTATTAGTAAAAATTAATTGAAAAAAGTCAAAAATTTAGCACTCAACTATTGACAGTGCCAACACTTTGGATTATACTATAAGTGTAATCAGGATAGGACCTGATGAGGTTTGAATTCATGAAATGATATTGTTACGAAAGAGGCGATGGTTATGAAATTCTTACCTGGATTGAATTTATTTGATGATGCATTTGATGATATGTTTTTTGATCCGATTTTCACTAAGAAAAGCTCGAATATCATGAAAACGGATGTAACGGAAAAGGATGGCAATTACCTGCTTGATATGGAATTGCCTGGTTATGGCAAGGAGGACATCAAGATTGAATTGAAGGATGGATATCTGAATGTCAGTGCCAGCAAGAATACAAGCAATGAAGAAAAGGATGACAAGGGTAATGTGATCCGTCAGGAGCGTTACACCGGCAGCTGTTCACGCAGCTTCTATGTTGGTGACGGTGTTAAGGAAACGGATATTAAAGCTAAATTTGAAAATGGTGAACTGAAAATCGTAGTACCTGTTGATGCACCAAAAGAAGTTGAAGAAAAGAAATTTATAGCAATTGAATAAAAGCATAAAGCTGTAACGGTTTGACCCAAGATTGAGAAGGTCAAAAAGAGTTACAGCTTTTTTTGTGCTTTATAAAATTTTTCTATGAATCATAAAAGTGTCCCTTGTGGAAATTTTCATTGCCAGTTTTATTAGCGGTCATTTTAAATAATACACAGCCATCTGGACATACGACATTTTTACTGTAACGTTCATGACCGCCGATATTCTCCAAATCACCGCCGCTTCTGACAGCTTCCATGATAGGAAACATTAAAAGCATTACCTTTGAACAAATACCTTGGCCATCCGCGTTTACTGGACAGCCATAGGTACAGGTGTATTTATCCCCGATCTCTTCACCATTGCGGCAATAGTGTTCTGTCTGCTGTCCGCGCAGAAAGCCGGCTACTTCAATTTCCCATTCATATTCTTCGTCATACCATTTTTTCATTATATTGCTCCTTGTCTGCCTGCCTCTTTACAGGTCTGATATATTTCCATCCCTTCACTGGATCAAAATAGAAATAAATGATTCTGCCAGGTGTCAGATCCGGTACATAATCAGTTTCAGTATAATCAAAATCTGCCATTGCTTTTTCCATTTGCTCTTCTACGCTGCGGTTTTCCTGATCATAATCAAAGGGCCCATGTTCAAAGACTATATATTCTGCAGATAAGACATCCCGCAGCTGAAAATGCGGAGGAATAACACCATGATAATTAGCTGGCAGTCTGACGCCATAGCATTCAACGCGCTCAATCCCCCAATCACAAAGCCTGCCGCCGGGATCGATAATATAAGCCATAATCTGACCGCTGCTGCTGTTGGTTTCACTGCCGCCGCCATCATCCAGCTTGCCCTTGATGCTGTCCAGATAACCGCAGACAGTATCTTGATCCTGACCTTGTTTTAATTTTTGTTTCTGCCAGAAATCCCAATAGCCATTGCTTTCATAATTACTGATATATAGAAATTTATGAGCGGGAATTGTCACAAAATAAATCTTAATTGACGCAGAGGATTTCATCATGCCTATTTCCTGCAGACCTAAAAAATAACGGTCAAAGGGCTGTATTTTAGTGCGGAGAATGACTGCTTGGGGATTGGCGCGGTAGTGACTTGGTGTAACACCATAGGTATTCTTAAATGCTCTGGTGAATGCTTCATGCGATGAAAAGCCATAATCTAAAGCAATTTGCATAATACGCTTATCACTGTCACGGATTTCCTTCAGCGCAAAGGCTAATTTTCGGCATCGTAAATAATCTTTAAACTGCATGCCTGTTATCTGTTTGAATTTTCTGGTTGTATAGAATTCAGAATAACCAAGCCGCTTAGCAAGCATACGCAAGGTTAAAGCTTCATCATTGTAATTTTTGATGCATTGATCGATTTCATCCGTTATAATTTGAATCTGCTGCTGCCATTCAAACATATTTACACCGCCATTCTGTTATATAACAATGATTATTATAAAACAGAATCAAGAATCAGACTTGATTTTACTTGCACTTCTATATGAGCTTTACCAATATCAGGAATGGTACTTATTTCTTTCAAAGAAGCAAAGTGTTTACGCATAATTAAAACAAGGTTAGGCATAGTAATCTTGAAAGAAGGCTACCGATGAAAATTTTACTCTCTTTAATATTGCTGCTGAGCATGCCATCTGCATTAAAGGTAGAACAGATTCCTTTTTCAGCTCAATGCCCGGCAGAAACATCCTGTGAACCACTTGATTATATGCAGTACCGGCAGGGGAATGATGTTTTATATGCACTTAAAAGCAGTGCGTCCTATAAACGCTATAAGAACAACTTTGACAGTGTGATCTGGCAGACATTTTTTGATGATGTACCTTTGGGACATGTTTCATTGACTGAACGCTGGCATCTTGATCAAAAGGATACTTATGAATATACACAGACTGGGGTGAGGATTGACAATGATCAGCTGAATGAATATACCCATCTGATACAAGGAGATGTCTTGGCTTATGCGGTGGTATCTGATGTTCTTAAAGATTTTGAAGAGCTGGTCAGCGATGATACACTTACTGATAAGGAACATTTTGATCAACAGGCAGATTTAATACGCAGACGGCGGCTTGCGCAATATAGAACGGATAACCTGAATGGTATTCTTGTTTACCAAGAGGCGGGAGAGGTGCCGGATGAATTGTTGGTACTGATGGCTCAAAAGGCTTTTGATCAGATCAGCGGTTATTATTCAGCATTGTTTGATATCGCTTTAAAAGCAGCCTTGGCGGCAGAGATGGAAAATGCATCACATCAGGTTGAGCTGATCAGTGAAGGGAATAAATACTGGCTGAAGCTTAGCAAAAATGCACAGCAGGAGAGTGAAACAGTGGCGGCTGAACCGGTTGATGACCTCACAGAAAAAAATGATTGGCTTTATGTCTCCATCGTTTTGACTATTTTATTTGCGATGATTGCCTGGTTCTTTGGCTATGCGGGATAAAAAAAGAACAGGCGTACCTGTTCGAGAGAGGGAAAACTTTAAAAATTAAGGCAGAGATACCAGCGAATCAAGGTAACTAAGCCTTGGAATATCAACAGGGCGCCAAGCAATACACTGATTGTCAGAATTGCCAGCGACGGATTGAAAAAGGCAAAGATTGAAAATGCGATGCCGACAATGCCAAGCGCACACATCCAATTCCAGCTGGCAAAGTTAAAGCGGCGCATTTGAAAACTATTGATGAATTTTGCAAGACTTGTAACTAAAAGCCAGCTACTGAATATATAAGGTATAAAGGCAGCGGTTATGTCATTATAACCGATTAAAAAGCAAGCCATGACAACACTTAAAATACCGTCGATCAGCATCCATGCGTTACTGAAAAAGGTATCTCTGAAGAAGAAATAACCAACAATATCTGAAAAGCCTTCAAATAATATCGCAATGGCAATAATCCAGGCGATTGATGAGAGGGCAGTCATCGGATTCATAATACAGATCACCCCGGCACCAATTAATAAAATCGCGGACAGCAGCCACAAAACCTGACTCCATTTTCTATTCATTACGATCACTCCTTTTATCTATTCTTATCATAACCTATTTTTTACAATTAACCATTAGACAGAAAGATTTATTTGACTTATTTTATTACATGCGGTTAAATTTGTATAGGTATTAAGGAGAAAGATAATGATCATATGTTGTTCACCGACTAAAACGATGAAAAGCGAGGCAATTGCGGAAGCGAGCCAGCCGATGTTTGCACAGACAGCTGCCTATATAGCTTCCTTATTAAAAGATAAAAATAAAGAGGAACTAATGAAATTCTATAAGTGCAATGAAAAGATAGCGCTGCAGAATGTGAGTCGTTTTCAATCCTTTGAACCAGTGACGCAGAACAATGCCGGACTGTGCTTTGACGGCCTGCAGTTTAAACGGATGCAGGTGCATGAATGGAATCAGGAGGATTGGGATTTTGCTCAAGAACACTTGCGGATTATGAGTGGCTTGTATGGGATGCTGAGGGTAAAGGACGGCATCAGTGAATATCGTTTGGATGTTGAGAATCCCTTACAGGTTGAGGGCAAATCGCTTACTGAATTTTGGCGGTTAAAGCTTGCGGATGGTTTAAAGGATGAATGCATTTTGGATTGCTGTTCTAAGGAATATAGTGCTTTATTGCCTGAAACAAAATGCAGTGTATCCTTTTATGTGGAAAAACAGGGTAAACTGAAGATTGAGGCGACGGCGGCTAAGATGGCCCGCGGTTCGCTGATTTATTATTGCATTAAGCATAAGATAGATAATATAGAAGCGGTAAAGGCTTTTAATGAAGATGGATATCACTTTCATGAACAGCTTTCCAACGCTAAGCATTTAGTATTTGTCAAGGAGGTGCAATTATGATATTGGTCAGTGCTTGTCTGCTTGGTGAAAATTGTAAATACAGCGGCGGTAATAACGCCAATGCTTTACTTATAGATTATCTGAAGGATAAGGAATACATCAGTGTTTGTCCTGAGGTGATGGGTGGTCTGCCGACGCCAAGGGCCTGTTGTGAACGGGTAAAGGATCGGGTTATCAACAATCTTGGCGAAGATGTGACAGAAGCTTTCATAGAAGGCGCAAAACAAACGCTGGCAGTTGCACAGGCGAATAAATGCACGCTGTGTATCCTGCAAGTACGCTCGCCAAGCTGCGGCGCAGGCAGGATTTATGATGGAACTTTCAGCGGCAGAATCATTGAAGGAAACGGCATAACCGCGCAGTATTTACTGGATCACGGCTTTAATGTAATCAGCAGTGAGGCTTTTACTGAACAGCTTAAATCAGGAAAAATAGATGAAGAACGGCTCTGTAAAACTTTATAAATCTCGTTTGTCAGATTGAAATACCACTACATTTCTGATTGAAAAACAAGGCTCGCAGATTTATTTTTAAAATAATCAAATATTTGCGATTTTAGCATTGTAAGTGCTACCGAAATGGTTTAAAATGGAGTAGAAGAATATTAGGAGGAATAAAAATGAAACAAATTACAGTATCAGTAATCGATCCAGTTGGATTACATGCACGCCCTGCAACAGTAGCAGTTAACGCAGCTAGTAAATTCAAATGTGAAGTGAATGTGTCTTTCAAAGGACGTGAAGTAAACATGAAATCAATCATGGGTGTTATGTCTTTAGGAATTCCAACACAATCTGAAATCACTATTTCTTGCAACGGTGAAGATGAAGATGCTGCTATCGCAGCTATCGAAGAAGTTCTTCGTACACAAAAAATCGTTGGTTAATTTAATTCACAATTAAATATAAAAAAATGGCATTTAGCCATTTTTTTTATGAAAGTTTTATGTTATAATAGCATCGCAATGTCAGTATTGGGGTTTTAGCTCAGCTGGGAGAGCGCTACGCTGGCAGCGTAGAGGTCAGGGGTTCGAGCCCCCTAAGCTCCACCAATATACGAATAAACGCCTTTTATGGGTGTTGAGATAAGAAAACAAATTTAACAACTAAATAACCAAGCAAAAGGGACGTTATCACAAGATAGCGTCCTTTACTGCATATTGCCACGCTACAGCTTGAAATAAGTTGCGGTATTTTTGTGTGTTATTCTACAAACGGCAAGCAGTTGTTTGAAAGGCTCATGCGGCAGAAAGGCATCTCCGAAAGAAAGGTACAGAAACTTTGCGCAGGCCGAATATCCGGCGTTTTGATTGATACAATGACGCTGACAAGCCTGTTGGCGGGAGAAGAAAAAGTATCTTAAAAATAATTGTAACGTTTTTCAATTTCGTTAGTCTTATAAAGGAAGGAGGCGGCCAATGAGCTTATTTGATCCTATCAGAAAATCCGGGCAGCCGATAACTTTTTCTAAAGCAATTATTCATTTTGTCCTTATTAGTTGCTTGGGGCTAATTACAGGTGTCTTGATTAAGCTGCTTGATCTTTACACAACTGACATTGGAAATATCTTTTCACAAACATCTGTTTGGATTTTTATTTGCACATTGATTTCTGTATCCAGCAATTCTGCTGTGCGGGCCTCAGTTAATGTTTTCAGCTTTTGCATGGGAATGTTAATGACATATTACATAACTGCAGAAATGACAGCAAGTGTTTATTCACATTTGATAGCCTATGGGTGGACAGTGTTTGCCTTTCTCTGCATGCCTATGGGATTTTGTATTTGGTACGCAAAAGGTAAGCATTGGTTTTCAAGGATAATTTCTATTGGAATCATTTTGATAATGCTTGTGACTTCAACAGTATTGTTTGATAAAATCAGAGTATCGGATATTCTATTTGCCGTTTTAACAAGCATGATCCTATTCAAAAAATAAAGCCATCAGAAAGATGAAAGAAAGCGAGGTGTTGGAGTGAAAGACTTTGAAAAGATATATTCAGAATACTTTGATACGGTATATCAATATACCCTTTCCCTTTGCAAAGACGAGGCATGGGCAGAGGAACTCACTCAAGAGGCTTTCTTTAAGGCTCTAAAAAATATTGGCACTTTTCGCGGGGAATGTAAATTAAGTGTTTGGCTTTGCCAGATTGCTAAAAATATATTTTATACAGAGGTCAAACGGAAGCAAAGACAAGTTGATTATCCTTTAGATACTATCCCGGGTACTGAAAGCATAGAGCAAAAACTGCTCAATAAGGAAACGGCTTTTGAACTTCACAAATTGCTTCATCGGTTAAAAGAGCCTTATAAAGAGGTATTTTGGATGCGTACTTTTGGAGAACTCTCCTTTGCAGAAATCGGAAGTCTTTTCGGTAAATCTGAAAGCTGGGCGAGAGTAACTTATCATAGAGCAAAATTAAAGATAAAGGAGGGCATAAAATGAAATATCCTTGTAGTTTGATAAAGGACTTGCTGCCCCTATACCATGATGGGGTTTGCAGCGAAGAAAGCAATAAGATTATTGAAAATCATTTGTCAGAATGTTCTTCCTGTAAGGACTACTATAATTTCCTTTGTGAAACAGATGAAATCTTTCCAGCTCCGCAAAATGCTGAGTTGGAAATGAAAAAAGCAGCGTCTTTTCGCTCGATAAAAAGAAAGCTGCGCAAAAAGCAAATATTAGTTGTTGTACTTGCATTTGCCATATTTGCGGCTGCATCTTTTTCAATTGTCGGCTTTTTGAAAAAATCCGAGCAGGTGATTTCCTATGAGAACAATATTTCGGTGTCAATGGCAGACGACAGCTTGATTGGCAGATTACAGGGCAATCAAGCTAATTATATTAAAATTAAGCAAGTGGAAATCAAAAATAACGGACAAATGGACACCTATTTGTTTTTCTATATGTCGGGAACAAAGTGGGACGATCTTATTACGAATGATGATATATTCAGCGAGTATGTCCTATGCAGTGCCGATAAGGGCGCAGAAAACATTGACCGCGTATTTTACTATACAGGGGATTATACAGGCATAGAAAGTATGGATATCGGCAATTTGCAGAAAATAATTGACAATTCTGTTTTGCTTTGGCGTAAATAGGAATACATATAAAAGATTGGAAAGCGGCGCACAAAAAAGTGCGCTTTATTTTGTAACGAATTGTAAACTGCGCAGTCATAGAGTAAAAGCGAAAGAGAGGTTTACTATGTTTAAAATAAAGCGGAAGTGCCGTCCTACTACAATCTTATTAGCGATCGGATTTTCAATTTCTATAATGTCCGTATTGGTTGGCATTAGTGCAATTAATGATATTTTAAATTCTTTAGCAGATGCAAACCAAGAAACACCGATATTTACTACTATGCAAAATACGGGGATTTCCCTTGCGCTTTCAATTTATCTGTTTTCTATTGCAAATTGTCTTGTGGTTACAAACTATTGGATTGTTACAAAGCGCAAAGATATGGCAATTCGTAAAGCGTTCGGCTGGTCAAATCGTAATCTCATTTGCGCGGCAGTATCAGAAATGGCGGAAATACTATTTGTCAGTCTTTGCATAGGGTTTATTTTGATTGAGATATTTTCACGCATGACTCAGGGAGTCATATCCATACATATAACACCTTTTTTCTTACGTAGTTCGCTGCTGTTCTTGTTATTTACTTTGATGATTTCTGTTATTATTCCTGTTATACGCATTTTGAAAATACACCCTGCGGAGGTGATTTCTTAAATGAAACTTTTAATGTTATCGATCAGGGAAATAAGGAAAAAGAAGTTTTTTTCATTTTTGATGTTGCTTGTATGTGTTATTGCGATGCAGACGGTTCTATCTGCTTTCACAAATGCGGCCAGTGCAGCTTATCAGCAAAAAATATTTGAAAGCAATATGGGTGTTGATATGGAAAAGGTATTGCACTTGAATTACCAATATACAGAAGAAAGCCCAGAGTTTGCAAATGTGATCCGGCAATATCTTGACTATATCAAAGCACTGCAGGGGGTGGAAGCAGCAGGACAGTTTGACGCAACCGGTATGTATTTTTCCGAACTTGAAAACATGAATGAATATAAGGCAATCAATGGGGAGCTGTTAAAGGGACAAAAATACGAAAATTATCCGGGCATATCGCAGCTATTAAGCATCGATGAGGAAATATTGTCATTTGTCAAAGGCGGAATTACCGAATACACAGCTACAACAAGCGGTCTGCTGCCTCTTTATGTAAGCGAGGTATTCAAGGATATTTTATCAAAGGGACAAATACTTACCGATGAGCGCACAGGCGGTCAGTACGAAATTGCCGGGTATATTCCCATTGATGCAAAGTGGGTTGAGGAAGATGATTTAATACGTTATCCCTTGGTTTCATTAAACGGTTGGTTCATTGCGCCTTTTACAAAACAAAGCCGTGATGATATCATGACGCAGCTTTCTTCTCTGCATAATACCTATGTATTTCTTTCCAATCATGCGGATATAGACTTTGTTAAAGAGCAGGTGTCTACATATCCATTACAACACGGGTTTGAAGCGTCGGCAGTGCTCATATCAGAGGAATATAAGGGATATCAGTCAGAAACAGCAGCATTTACTAGACGGCAAATACTGCTCGCACTCTTTATTTCCATTATGGCAACCAGCTCCGTCACTGCAGTTTTTACTACCAATACTTTGTTGAAAAAGAAACAATATGGCATTTGGATTGCAAATGGTTTTACGCTTTCCGATATCGCGGCAGAAATAGCTATTGAAATATTTGTCATTATTTTCTGCTCGGGTATTTTTGCTTGGGGAATGAAATGGATAGAGCTTACTCGAAGTATTGACCTATTCAAAACTGTTTTGCTAACCGTGCATATCAGATACACACTTCCAATCTGTATTATACTTGCTTTTATTTTGACAATGATTGCAGCATTAATTCCGATAACAAAATTAATGAAATATCAGCCTTGCGAGTTGATAGGAGGAGATACAAATGGCAGCGATTGAATTGAAAGACATAACAAAAGAATACAGAAGTGATGAAATTATTACTTCAGCTTTGAGAAATGTTAACTTAAAAATAGGCAGCGGTGAGTTTGTAGCAATTATGGGAGCTTCTGGTTCCGGCAAGACAACATTATTAAATATTATAGGCTGCATGGACATTCCCACAAGTGGTACATATTTGCTTGATAATGAAGATTTAGGGGGTGCAAAAGAAAAATACTTATCTTCTATTCGTGGTAAAAAAATATCGTTTGTCTTTCAACACTTTGCCCTTATCGATGATTATACCGTATTTGAAAATGTAGAAATACCGTTGATGAAGCAGCCGCTGTCAAAAGCAGAACGAAAGAAAAAGGTTTTATCTGCATTGAAACTCGTAGGCATATCTAATTTAGCCAAAAAGAAACCGTCGAATATATCCGGCGGTCAGAAGCAAAGAGCGGCAATCGCAAGGGCGATTGTATGCCAAGCCGAAATAATCCTTGCGGACGAGCCAACAGGAGCATTGGACAGCAAAACAGGAAATGAAATTATGCGGGTATTTTCAGAATTAAATAATATGGGAAAGACGATCATTCTTATTACCCACGATAAAAATGTTGCGTCTTACGCAAAAAGACTTATTACCATTCAAGACGGGAGGATTTTAAGTGATGAAGCTATATAAAATATCGTGGTTAGTTTGCTTGCAGTTTGTTTTGCCTTTGCTCTTACGGCTTGTAATAACAGTGAATCAGACGAATTTACTTCTTTACAAAGCTTTGAGTACCACTTTTTCCCCGAAGAATATGAGAAGGAATACAGTGAGCATGAAAAGACAATTACACTTGAAGCAGATACAGATTATCAATTTAAGGTGGATGCAGCTTGTGAAAGTGGAACAATAGAAATCAGTCTTACTTATGAGAACGCAGAAGAAACAATTGTCGTCAATTCTTCTGCTCCATGTAACGATAAAATCACAATTCCTGCAAATACAACTGAAACAGCATGTTTTACAATTAGCGTTGATTCCGAAACCAAAGGTAATGTTGTAGTAGAAGTATTAACACGGTAATAACAATGAATATTCGGGCAGTTTATTCACTGTCATAGTAAAAGAGTAAATTGAACTGAAACTTCATGCAAAACTCATTTCTGCCTACTCTCCTCTAAAGTGGAATTTAACTTTTCACTTCAATTCAGTCAAAAAAAGGTCAAAAAAATCAATTCATTTTATGAAATCGCTTGCAAATCTGGCTTTATAGTGCTATTATAAACCGGTAAGGATAGTGATTGGTAACAAGCTAAACCTACGCGTCAACTATTTTCATTGCTTTTTAAGCATGATAGGAGAGGTGTAGGTTTTTTTTATGAAAGGGGGATAAGCAATGATTATTGACAAGATTCTGAACAATAACGTAGCCGTAGTTTTAGTAGATGGTGAAGAAAAGATCGTTATGGGGAAAGGTATCTGTTTTAAAAAGAAAGTAAATGATGATATTGATGAAAACATGATTGATAAGGTATTTGCTTTATCTTCAGCTGATGCCAGTCATAAATTCCAGGAAATTATCAAAGAAGTGCCAATTGAGCATATTATCGTGAGTGAGAAAATCATTCAATATGCGAAAGCAACACTCGGCAAAAGATTGAATGAATATATCTATATCTCTTTAGTAGATCATATTTATTCTTCAATTGTGCGCTTTCTTGAAGGTATCACGGTAACCAATGTATTACTGTGGGATATCCGCAGATTTTATAAAGATGAATTCGCTGTCGGTTTGGCAGCTTTAGATATGATAGAAAAAGAATTTAACGTGCGTCTTCCAGATGATGAAGCAGGCTTTATCGCCCTGCATTTAGTCAATGCGGAATTAGATGAAAAGGGTATGGAGGATATGCTGGCGATTACTAAAGTAATGCAGGAAATCACCAATATTGTCCGCTATATTTTCAATGTTGAATTTGATGAGGATGACGTATATTATTATCGCTTCACAACTCATTTGAAATTTTTTGCACAGCGTTTAGTGAATCATACAACGTATGAAAACAGCGATGACGATGATTTATATGATGTGATTAAATTAAAATATAAGAATTCCACGAAATGCGTAAACCGCATTAGTGATTTTATTGAAAGAAAGTATAATTATGTACTTTCTAATGAAGAAAAGCTGTATCTTACAATTCATATTGAACGTGTTATCTACCATAAAAGATAACTCGTCAGATAGATAAAGGAGGATTGATACAACACGGATAGTGACATTAAGTTGGCTAAACCTATAAAGATGAATAAGAAAAATTGATCATTAATTATGTATTAAATTATTCATATTTGTTATAGGAGGACATAAAATCATGGGAAAATATGAAAAACTCGCTAAGGACATTATTGCGAATGTCGGCGGTAAAGAAAATGTAATAAGTTTAACTCACTGCGTAACACGTTTACGTTTCCAATTAAAGGATGAATCAATTGCTAATACAGAAGTGCTTAAAAATATGGATGGTGTCGTTACAGTCATGCAGACAGCTGGTCAGTATCAGGTAGTTATCGGCAATCATGTTCCTGATGTATTCCGCGATGTCTGCGAAGTGGCTGGTATCAGCGGTGATGGTGCTAATGCGCCTAAGACTAAGCGCAAATTCTCTGAAGCGGCTTTAGATATAATTACTGGTATCTTCATGCCGTCAATCGGTATCTTGTGTGCCAGCGGTATCTTAAAGGGTGTAAATACATTATTAGATATGGTCGGCTTAGTGAGCGCTGCTTCCGGCTTAGGTGTATTGCTTGCGGCAGCTGCTGACGCGATGTTCTTGTTCTTCCCAATCATTTTGGGATATAACGCATTTAAGAAATTAGGCGGCAATCCTTACCTTGGTATGACATTGGGTGCTGCATTGTGTTATCCGACAATTCAGGGTATCGATATTGAAGTATTCGGTTTTGTTGTTAACGCGACTTATACAAGCACAATGCTGCCAATGGTTGTATTAAGCTTTCTGGCTGTATATATAGAAAAAGGTTTAAATAAAATTATTCCTGATGTTGTAAAGACCTTCGTGGTACCGGCAATTGTATTGGCACTCTGTCTGCCTATCGGTTTCTGTGTAATTGGGCCGGTTTCTAATTTACTGGGTGATTTCATCAATCAATGCATCCAAGGTGTTTATGGCTTCAGTCCGATCATTGCCGCGGCTTTATTGGCTTTCTTATGGCAGATCTTAGTTATGATGGGCTGTCATATGTTGGTTATTCTGCCAATTTTGATGGGTTTGATGGCCGGTGTCGAACAGCCTTTAATGGCCGTTATCGGTGTATGTTCATTCGTTCAGACTGGTTCTGTATTTGCAATCTGGCTGAAAACAAAGAATAAAAAATTAAAACAAATCGCATTGCCTGCATGGATTTCTGGCATCTTTGGTGTTACTGAACCAGCTATTTATGGTGTCACACTGCCAAACGGCAAACAGTTCCTGCTGACTTGCTTCGGATCAGCTGTTGCCGGTGCGTTATCTGTAATTCTTGGTGTTTCTGCTTATACGATGGCAGGCATGGGTGTTTTCCAGATCCCAGGTCAAATTAATTCAGCTAACGCTGGCGGTTCATTAACTGTTTCATTAATTCTAACGGTTGCCGCAACCGTTATCGGTTTTGTGATTGCCTTTGTGACTTATAAAGATAAAGCTGAAGCAGCTAAACCAGAAGTTAAAAAAGTAAGTGCAGAAAAAGAAGTTATCAGTTCACCAGTTAAGGGCAATGTTGTTCCTTTGGAAAAAGTTGAAGATGCTGCTTTCTCAGCCGGTGCTTTAGGTAAAGGGATTGCTGTTGATCCAACTGAGGGTAAGGTAGTAGCTCCATGTGATGGTACTGTAATGACCTTATTCCCTACAAAACATGCCATCGGAATTGTTTCAGATAATGGCTGCGAAGTTTTAATTCATATCGGTATGAATACGGTTAAATTAGAAGGTAAAGGGTTTGAAGCGCATATTAAACAAGGCGATAAAGTAAAAAAAGGTGATGTCTTAGTTACTTTTGATATAGAGAGTTTGAAGAAAGAAGGTTATTCATTAGTTACACCAATTATTGTTACGAATACAGCTGATTATTTAGATGTTGTGGAAGTGGCTAACGGATCTGTAAAATTGGGTGATGATTTATTGACTTTATTGAATTAATCAAACGAAAAGGAGCGTAATTATGAGTTTTCCAAAAAATTTCTTATGGGGCGGCGCAACGGCTGCTAATCAATACGAAGGTGGTTATAAGGATGGCGGTAAGGGTGTCAATACAAGTGATGTATTGACGGCTGGAAGCCATACAACACCAAGAAGAATCACATGGATTAAACCGGATACTAAGGAAACAGGCTCTATCAATATGGATTTAGGTTCAGGTTCACCTATGGTATTTCCTGAAGGGGCTGTTCCGGCAATTGTAGAGGGTGAATATTATCCTAGTCATGTGGCAACCGATTTTTATCATCATTTTAAAGAAGATATCGCTTTGATGGGTGAAATGGGCTTTAAGACATTCCGTTTATCAATGAACTGGGCGCGTATTTTCCCAAATGGCGATGATGAGACACCGAATGCAGAGGGTTTAAAATTTTATGATGAGGTTTTTGATGAATGTAAAAAGTATGGTATTGAACCGCTGGTTACATTATCACATTATGAAACACCATTAAATTTGACTATAAAATATGGCGGTTGGAAAAGCCGTAAGCTGATTGATTTCTTTGTACGTTATTCCACAACCGTAATGAAGCATTATCAGGGCAAGGTTAAATATTGGCTGACCTTTAATGAGATTAATATTATGCAGTGGGGCTGCTTTATGGCTGGTGGTCTGATTGATGATAGTGATCAGGCTAAAGCACAGGGTGCTCATAACCAATTTGTCGCCAGTGCGTTAACCGTTAAGGCGGCTCATGAAATCAGTGATGAAATTAAAGTTGGACAGATGCTGGCTTATCAGCCGATGTATGCTTATACATGTGATCCAGCGGATCAATTGTATGTATTGAAAAACGCTCAAAATACATTGTGGTTCTCAGATGTACAGACAGGCGGTAAATATCCGGCATATAAATTAAAGGAATATGAAAGAAAAGGTATTGTTTTAGAAACTGAAGCTGATGATTTTGAATTATTGGAGAAATATTCCGCAGACTTTTTAAGTTTCTCTTGTTATGGCTCTTCTACTTTCACAACTCATGAGAATGTAGAAGCAGGCAGCGGTAATATGATTATGGGAATTAAAAATCCTTATCTGCAGACAAATGCATGGGGTTGGGGAACTGATCCTAACTGCTTAAGAATTGCATTAAATACATTGTATGATCGTTATCATAAACCTTTATGGATTGTTGAAAATGGTATTGGCTGGGATGATCAAAAGGAAGCAGACGGTTCTGTGCATGACAGCTACCGCATCGATTATCTGCGTCAAAATATTCAATCCATGAGTGATGCAATTAATCTGGATGGTGTAGATTTAATGGGTTATACAATGTGGGGATGCATTGACCTTGTCAGTGCCGGTACCGGTGAAATGAAGAAGCGTTATGGTTTTGTTTATGTAGATCGTGACGATAAAGGGAATGGTACATTAGCAAGAAGCAAGAAAGACAGCTTCTACTGGTATAAGAAAGTGATTGCCAGCGATGGGGCAGATTTAGATTAATTAGATTATAAAAAATCATAAAGGAGGTATTGTTTATGAGTTTTCCAAAAGATTTTTACTGGGGCGGCGCAACCGCTGCTAATCAGTGTGAGGGTGCATGGAACGCAGATGGCCGCGGCATGGCTTTGACGGATGTCACTACCGGCGGTTCAGTCAAGGAACCAAGAATGATCACTTATATCGGTGCTGACGGCAAACCGGGAAAGATCAGAAGTATGGGTGAAGCGCTCCCTGAGGGTGCCAAATATGCCGTGCTTGATGATTGCTATTATCCAAATCATGAGGGCATCGATTTCTATCACCGCTATAAAGAGGATATCGCTTTGTTTGCGGAAATGGGCTTTAAAATGTTCAGAATGTCAATCTCATGGTCTCGTCTCTATCCTAACGGCGATGAATTAGAGCCTAATCAAAAGGGGATTGAATTCTATCGTTCAGTATTTGAAGAATGTAAAAAGTACAACATCGAACCGTTGGTTACGATCCACCACTTTGATACGCCGTTATATTTAGAGGAGCATTATGATGGCTGGAACAATCGTAAACTGATCGAATTCTATGACCGTTTTGCGGAAACGTGCTTTAAGGAATACAAAGGGTTAGTAAAATACTGGCTGACGTTCAATGAAATCAATAACACGGTCATGTTCCTTGAAATGTTTGGCAATACAGCAAGTGATGAAATGTATCAGCGAGCTTATCAGCAGCTGCATTATCAGTTTGTAGCAAGCGCGCATGCGGTAAAGAAGGCACATGAAATCGATCCGGACTATGTGGTAGGCTGCATGATCTGCGGCATCACGTTCTATCCGGGAACATGTGATCCTGAAGATATCCTGCTGAACCGTCATACATGGGAAAAGGGAATCTTCTATTGCGGCGATGTGCAGTGCAAGGGAAAATATCCAACCTTTGCGAAACGTTTGTGGGATGAGCATGATGTGCATTTAGATATCACGGATCAGGACTTGATCGATTTGCAAGAAGGTAAAGTAGATCTGTATACGTTCTCTTACTACATGTCAACCGTGGTAACGAGCCATGAAGTAAAGGAAACAGTAAGCGGCAATTTCTCAGCCGGAGCAAAGAATCCATATCTGACGTATTCAGACTGGGGCTGGGCCTTAGATCCAAAGGGACTGCGCTATTATCTGGAAATGATCTATGACCGCTATGAGCTGCCGTTAATGGTGGTAGAGAATGGTTTGGGAGCTTATGATGAAGTGGAAAGTGACGGAGCGATCCATGATCCATACCGCATCGACTATATCCGAGAACATATCCTCGACATGGATAAGGCAATCGAAGCGGGAGTCAACCTGATCGGGTATACGACATGGGGCTGTATCGATCTGGTATCCGCAGGAACCGGCGAGATGCGGAAGCGATATGGATTCATATATGTAGATAAAGATGATGAAGGCAAGGGAAGCTTTGACCGCAGCAGAAAAGACAGCTTCTATTGGTATAAAAAGGTTATCGCCAGCAATGGTAAGGATTTAGATTAAAACATACAGGTGTCTGAAAAGGCACCTTTTTTGCATATTATAAAAGACTTCTCGTTAAAGAAGTCTTTGTTTTACTATTGTCAGTATTAGAGGTGCACAGTTTCTGTTTATCTCAGCAGAAAATAACCAAACAATATATAAATAACAGAAAAAAATAATTGATATGATTTTTTTGTGTTGGACTGTATCGTTAAAGCAATCGATAAACACAGTGCCGCTAAAATATTTTGATACTGCGGTAATAGACGATTGCCAATAATAAAACCAGCAATGCAGAAATGAAAACTATGGCTCTACTTAACTCTTTCATTTTTAAATGAGATAAACAATTATATCTACCTCCTCCGTGTCGCCATTATAGAGAGGTATCTTGAATTTATCAATCAATGAAATGATGAAAAATCATCAAAATTATGATTATCTATATGATTCATTTTTATATAAAAGTATTTTCTGTGTTTGAGGTAGAGTAAATAAAATTGTCACCGTGCTTATTGAAAAAGGCTTCTCGCTAAAGAAGCCTTCATTTATTTATTTTTGTTCCGCCACTGAGTAGAGAAAAGTACCGCCTTTACTTAGCGTGAAGCTTGTCAGTTTTTCACTATCATCATCCTGACCATTGAAGTCAGGCAACCCTTGCGGCATTTCACCTCCGTTTTCAGGCGGTTCTTTCATATCGCCTTCCGGTTTGCCCATTCGATTTTCATCCTTTTCACCATCTGGCTTTTTCAAGTCGTCCTCATTCATGCCCTCTGGTTTCATACCAAAGCCGCCATGTCCCATGCCGCGTCCGCCGCTTGTACTGTATTCAAGCTGGGCAGTAATGTCTGCGTCACTGATTTTCGTATAAATGCTGCCATTTAATTCACCGGTAACCGAAGCTGCTTTCGCAGCAGTATAATCACCCTCGGCAAGCTGATCTGAAGAATAGACTAAGACTGTGTAATCATTAACTGCATAGAAGGCCGCAATAGCTTCATCATCACTGTTTTTTAAAACAATGAGATCTTCTTCATGCTGTTTTTCAGTGAAATTTAATACAATAAAATTTTGTGCTGACTCTGCCGCTATTTCATCGTACATATTGCCGCTTGCCAGTAAAGTACCGCCATTGATATAAATACCTAAATCTGAATCAACCCCGCTGTCCATGCTTGATGGATTAGCGGATGCGATAATTGTACCGCCGTTAATTACAATCCAGCCGTTTGAATCAATGCCGTCACCCTCTTCGCCATTACCCGCATCACAGGTAATTGTACCGCCATTGATTGTGATAACAGAAATATTGTCTTCATTGGCATTCAGGGAATCGTCCGCTGAGTTGACAGTAAGTACACCACCATTAATGGTAAGATGCATGTAAGTTTCAATACCTTCATTATCCGCATTGACAGTCAGCTGACCATTGCCCTTTTCTTCACCATTAATATTCATAGAAACCTTAGATTCAATGGCACCGTCAAATTTATATTTTTTCTTAGTAGTTCCTTCTTTGTAAATCTTTGCGACATGTGAACCATTAATTACATTGACTGAATCATCTGCCAGTATCAAATTAAAACCGGCATCCGCAGTATCGACATCCTTACTTGGTTCAGCTGCTGACTCTGCGCTGCATTCATAAGCATTCAAAGCAACAATTGCACTGCTGACTGTACTGGTAAGATTAACATTGTTTAACGTCAGATTTACAACTGCCTCTGGATTCTCGTTCGCATCCTCACCCAAGTCAATCAAAATCTGGCCATAGCTGAGCGATCCGCTGACAGAATAATTACCCGGCTCCGTAATATTAACGACCGTATGCTTAGCTGCTTCTTCAGCACTATGTTCATCAGCCGTTGATCCTTCACCATAGCTGTCATCCTTGCCTTCCTCATAATAAATAATATCATTGCTGACATAGACCTTGCTGCTGCTGTCAGTTGAGGCGGCTTGACCATCTACCAGCACCCCCTCATCAGCAAGCGTGATAACCGTGCCATCAAAGCTGTTATCAGTTTGGCTCAAATCTGTATTGGTATTTGCTGAGCTGCAGCCGCTGAGCGTACCGGCTAATGCACCGGCAATCAGCCATGCTGTCAGTCTTTGTTTTGTTGAATTCATGAAATTTCATCCTTTCTTGCATTTAACTGAAGTATAGCGAAGCAATATGTGCAACAGGTGATGAATAAATGAAAATTATGTGGTATTGACAATAAAATAAGCATAACAGGGAAGGCTAAAGACAAGGAGGTAAACTATGCAACATAAAACTAATCAACATAAAGGATTTAATAAGCAGCAAAAGACAGGCTTGCTTGGTTTCATTTTAGGAGCTTTCATTCTCAGCCCTTTAGTCAAGGATGCGGCGTCGGCTCTTCTTGGCATGCGTAATTATCCGGTTTTCGCCTTTGTTTTAGGCTGCGTCGGTCTATTCATGCTGCCGCTTTTGGTTAATACTTTCAGTCCATCACAGCACTGATTTCAGTTGTTTTTATCATTCATTATAAGATTTCGTAAGCTCTTACAAAAAAGTGCATTTTCAACAGATTTTTTATGTGGTTTGTTGTATAATTGATGTAGATTGAGGAGGAAATCTTATGATTGAAGAAAAGTATAATAAGTGGGTGAATCATCCAAATATCGATCCGGCATTAAAAGCTGAACTGCTGGCTATGGATGAAAAACAGAAAGTGGATGCTTTCTATACAAACATTGAATTTGGTACAGCGGGTATGCGCGGTCTGCTGGGGGCTGGAACGAATCGCATTAATTTACATACGATCCGTAAGGCAAACGCCGGTTTTGCTCAATATATCACAGCTAATGGTGAAGCGGCTATGCAGCGCGGGGTAGCCATCGGCTATGATAATCGTCATATGTCTTATGAGTTTGCGATGGATTCCGCTAAGGTTTTGGCTTCTTATAACATTCGTTCTTATGTTTTTGAAAGTCTGCGGCCAACCCCGGAGTTAAGCTTTGCAGTTCGTACTTTAAACTGCTTTGGCGGCATCATGGTAACAGCTTCTCATAATCCTAAAGAATATAATGGCTATAAGCTGTATGATGAAAAAGGCTGCCAATTGATTCCTGATTTAGCGAAACAGGTTATTGACCGTGTTAATGCTGTTGAGGATGAGCTGGCAATCAGAGTGGATCTGACACCGGAACAGGAAAAGCTGATTACGGTGATCGGCAAAGAAATCGATGAACAATATTATGCCAAGGTATTAGGCATTCAATTAAATCCAGAGGTTAAGAAAACTGATGTGAAAATTATTTTCACGCCGCAGCACGGCACAGCGAATATTCCTGTGAAGGAAGTATTTACCCGCGCTGGTTATCAGTTTGTACCGGTTGAGGAACAATGCACACCTGATCCTGATTTTTCTAACACACCAACGCCGAATCCTGAAGAAACCGCTTCTTATAATTTAGCGTTAGAGTATGCGAAACGTGAAGACGCTGATATCGTACTTAGCTGCGATCCAGACGCTGACCGCATGGGGGTAGCCGTGAAGCATCATGGCGAATATGTTTTACTGACTGGTAATCAAAGCGGTTCAGTATTGATTGAGTACATCTTATCACAATTAAAGGCCAAGGGAAAAATGCCTGCAAATCCAGTGATGTTTAATACGGTTGTTACGAGTGATCTCGGTGAAAAAATTGCGGCTAAGTATGGTGTTGAAACAGAAAAAACGCTGACTGGTTTCAAATTCATCGGTGAAAAGGTAGCTAAATATGAGCTTACTCATGAAAAAGAATATGTATTTGGTTATGAGGAAAGCTATGGTTCACTGATTTCACCGTTTGTCCGCGATAAAGATGCGCCGCAGGCTTGTCTGATGCTTGCGGAAGCTGCCTGCTTCTATAAGGCACAGGGCAAGACCTTAGTGGATGTTCTGGATGGTTTGTATGACGAACTGGGAACTTATCAGGAGAGTCAGACATCAATTACACTGGCAGGCAAAGAGGGTGCTGAGCGAATCAAAGAAATCATCGCTACCTTCAGAAATGAAGCGCCAAAAGAAATCGGCGGCTTAAAGGTTATTGCCAGTGAAGACTACGGCTGTCTGAAACGCTATGAGAATGGTAGTGAACAGGCATTGATCGGCTTTACGAAGTCAGACGTATTAAAATTCTATCTTGAAGACGGCAGCTGGATTGCAGTGCGGCCAAGCGGTACTGAACCAAAGTGTAAATTCTACTATTGTGTCCGCGGTACCAGCAAAGAGAACGCGAAGGAAAAGACAGAGATTCTGCAGGCTGCCATGAAAAAAGCCATCGAATAGCTGACTAATTATGACTGATAGTCAAAGCCTGAATTATTCAGGCTTTTTCTTTTTTAAAAGGCTTTCAGAATAGTCTGAAATAGAGTAAAATAAGGATATATGAAATGGGGTAAATGATTATGAAAAAATCATCATTAGAACAATTTTATAACGGCATGAGCTTAACCGCTTATGAGTATTTTGGCGCGCATTGTATTGAAAAAGGCGGACAGAAGGGTGTTATGTTCCGTACTTATGCGCCGCATGCAAGAGATATTTCTGTCATTGGCGAATTTAATGAATGGCAGGGTACCAAAATGAAACGCGTTGATGCCAAGGGTGTCTATGAAGTCTTCATTCCACACGCAAAACGCGGTCAAATGTATAAGCTGCGTGTTCATCAGGCCACTGGCCGCATTGTTGATAAGGCAGATCCTTATGCTTTTTACAGTGAACTCAGACCAAATACGGCAAGTATTATTGAAGAGGTTCACCGCAATCTATTCACTGATGATGAATGGATGAAAAACCGCACGAAGAATTTTGATCAGCCAGTCAGCATCTATGAGGTACATATCGGATCATGGAAAAAACCAGATGAAGACAATGTTTGGTATACCTATGATGAAATCGGTGATGATTTGATTAAATATGCCAAGAAGGTTGGTTATACTCATCTTGAACTGATGCCGCTGAATGAATATCCTTTTGATGGATCATGGGGTTATCAGTGCAGCGGTTATTTCTCAGCGACGAGCCGCTATGGAACAGTGGAACAGCTGATGCGTTTTATCAATAAATGCCATCGGCATAATCTGGGTGTCATTATCGATTTTGTACCGGTACATTTTGTAAAGGATGACTATACACTCGGCTATTTTGACGGCACACCGCTTTATGAATATGAAAAGGGTGAAGATGCCAACAGTCAGTGGGGTACCAGTAACTTTAACCTCAGCCGTGAAGAGGTGCGTTCTTTCCTGATGTCAGCAGCTAATTTCTGGTTAGAGGTATATCATGTAGACGGTTTGCGCATGGATGCTATCAGCAATATCATTTATTGGCATGGCAATAAGGATAAGGGTGAAAATAAAGGTGCTTTGGATTTCATTAAACGTCTGAATTACCATTTGTCAGAAAAGCATCCAACTTGTATGCTGATCGCGGAGGATTCAAGTGATTTTCCTAAGGTTACCAAACCAACGGTTGACGGCGGCTTGGGCTTTGATTATAAATGGGATCTTGGCTGGATGCATGATACATTGAAATATTTTGAACTTGATCCGATTTATCGTCAGTATCATCACAATCAGCTGACTTTCTCAATGGCTTATTTTTATTCAGAAAAATTTATGATGCCATTCTCACATGATGAAGTAGTCCATGGCAAGCATACGATTATTGATAAAATTTGGGGAACTTATGAACAGAAATTCGCGCAATGCAGGGCTTTATACACCTACATGTTTACGCATCCGGGCAAAAAGCTGAATTTCATGGGAAATGAAATTGCGCAATTCAGAGAATGGGATGAGAATCGTGAAAATGACTGGTTCCTTCTTGATTATCCGATTCATGATGCATTCTTAAAATTCTTTACTGATCTGCATAAGCTGATGCGCAAATATCCGGCGATGTATGAGCTGGATTATCAAGGTGAAGGCTTCAGATGGATTGATGCTGATAATAAATCACAGAATGTTTTTGTTTATACCCGACGCAATAAGAATCAGAAATTCCTTGTCGTACTGAATCTGTCACCGAATCATTATGACAATTTCTGTATCGGTTTGGAAAATAAGGGAAGCATTAAGGAGATCTTAAATAGTGATCAGGATATTTACGGCGGCAGCGGAATTGTAAATCCAAAGGCTATCCGTACGCATAATGAACCGTATAACTTCCTGCCTTATTCAGTAAGGATTGATCTGGCTCCGTTTGCCGGTGCTGTTTTTGAGATCAAGGAAAGTGCTGTAAAGAGCGAAAAGGCGAAAGCAGCCGGCACCAAAGCGGCAAAATAAGAATAAAATAGTGTAAATAATAGCATGTTAAGGGTTACATTGGCTACTATTATTAGGTTATTTATGCTAAAATCTATGTGGCTTTATGGAAAAAGAGGGAACTAAAAAATGTATATTGATAAATTTAAGAACAAAGAAGAGTTCAAAGAAGAGTTTAAACGAAGAATTATTGAGAAATATGGCCGTTCAATCGAACAAGCCCATGTTACTGAAAAATACATGGTGCTGGGTACGATGGTTCGTGACTATGCGTCAGTTAACTGGAAGGCGAGCAAGGAGGAGATTGCCCGTGTTGAAGGAAAACAGATGTACTATTTCTCCATGGAGTTTTTGATTGGCAGACTGCTGACAAGCAATCTGATGAATCTGGGCATTTATGATATCGTTAAAGAAGGTCTGGCTGATCTGGGTCTTGATATTAATAAGCTTGAAGATATGGAAAGCGATGCTGGTTTAGGAAACGGCGGTCTTGGCCGTCTTGCGGCTTGCTTCCTCGATTCACTGGCCTCATTAAACTATGCTGGCCACGGAAACTGTATCCGTTATGAATATGGTTTATTTAAGCAGAAAATTATTGATGGCAAGCAGGTAGAGGTACCTGATCAGTGGCTGCGTTTAGGAAATGTTTGGGAAGTCCGCAAACCAAAGCACAGCGTGGATGTGAAATTCTGGGGACATATTGAAATGTCAATGGATGAACATGGCAAAGCGCGTATTAATCATGCCGACGCGCATATCATCAGAGCTGTGCCTTACGATATGGAAGTTATCGGCTATGATACGAAGCTGACAAATACACTGCGTCTGTGGAGTGCAGAGCCGGCTGAGGATGCCAGCAATTCTCAGGGCTTCTCTGAATATATTCGTGAAGTTAATGAAATCAATCAGAATGTATATCCTGATGATTCAACGGAAGCTGGCCGTTATCTGCGTTTAAAACAGCAATATTTCTTTGTATCAGCGGGTTTAACAGCAATGATCAAGGCACATCTGCGCGTATATCCTACCTTGGATAATCTGGCGGATAAGAATTGTGTTCAGCTGAATGATACCCATCCAGTATTGGCTATCCCTGAAATGATGCGTCTTTTAATGGACGATTATCTGTATGAATGGGATGACGCATGGCGGATTACGACGGAAACTATGGCTTATACCAATCATACGGTACTTGCGGAAGCCCTTGAAAAATGGCCGATTCAGTTTATTCAGACGATGCTGCCGCGTATTTATATGATTATTGAGGAAATCAATAAGCGTTATATCTATGCATTAAATCATGTATATTACCGCCCGGATCTGATTAATGATACAGCAATTATTAAAGATGGTCAGGTGCATATGGCAAATCTTGCAATCATTGGTTCTCATTCAATTAATGGTGTTGCGAAGCTGCATACACAGATTTTAGTTAAGGATGTATTTAAGAACTATTATGCAATTATGCCAGAGAAGTTTAATAATAAGACAAACGGTATTACACACCGCCGCTGGCTTGTTTATTCTAACCCGCAGCTGACAGAGCTTTTAAAGGATACAATTGGTGATTCCTTCATCAAGCATCCGCAGGATTTAGTTAAGCTGATGGATCATATCGATGATGCGAAGCTTCAGCAGCGTTTCTTAGATGTGAAGATGGAAAGAAAACAGATTCTGGCTGATTATATCAAAAAGAATGTCGGCATTGAGGTTGACGTTAATTCGATTTTTGATGTGCAGGCAAAACGTCTGCATGCCTATAAGCGTCAGCTTTTGAATGTAATGCATATTATTTATCTGTATCAGCGAATGAAGGCAGACAGCAGCTTCAGAATTTATCCGCGTACATTTATTTTCGCGGCTAAGGCAGCACCGGCTTATCACTTTGCGAAGAAGGTCATCGAATTGATTAATTCAATCGCAGCTGTGGTAAATAACGATCCGGAAATCAACCGCTATATGAAGGTTGTCTTTATTCCTAATTACAGTGTATCTATCGCGGAAATTCTGATGAATGCCGCTGATGTATCGGAACAAATCTCAACGGCTGGCAAGGAAGCCAGCGGTACCGGCAATATGAAATTCATGATGAACGGAGCAATTACGCTGGGAACGCTTGATGGCGCGAATGTGGAAATTGTTGAACGTGTCGGTTATGAAAATGCGGAAATCTTCGGTTTGCGTGCTGAAGAGGTTGAAGAGATCAAACGTGCTAATTCATACCATGTTTGGGACTACTACAATACTCATGAAACACTGAAGCGAATCGTTGACAGCTTTATTGATGGTACATGGTCACAGAATAAGGATGAATTTAAACTGATTTATGATGAATTAATGTTTAAAAATGATGAATATCTGCTGTTGGCGGATTTTGATGAATATGAAAAAGCTCAGGCTAATATCCGCAAGCGTTATGAAGACCGCAGCGGCTGGGCTAGAATGTGTCTGCTGAACATTGCTCAGTCAGGCTATTTCTCATCAGACCGTACAATTGAAGAATATGTCAGAGATATTTGGCATATTGAAAAAATCAACGTTAAATAATCGAAAAAGCGATGTTTCAGATAAGCTGAGACACGCTTTTTATTATATTATGCGGCCTTGACATCAGAATTCTAAGCAAGATAAAATATGAATGAAGGAACTATGCTGCAGCTTTTTGTTTTTGGGTTGGCTTATGAACGATTTTATTCATAAAAAGGAGGGCACAGATGAAGAAAAAACTATGCTTGTTTGTTATATGGGTTATAATCGGTTCTGGTATTGAGGCAGCTGTTAATCCAATTGGCAGTACATGGTCAGGCTTAGGACATCTTTTTGTCAATTATATTGTACTGCTTTCACTGTTTCCATTTGGGGCAGGCTTGATCCTATTCTATGATGAAACAAAAAAGGATGAACCTATTCCTTGTCTAATTTTAACAATTCTATTATTATTGCTTGCTAACGCATCAATACTTCTCTTATGGATCATTCCTAATTTATTCAATCTTGAGTTCAATCTTCCCCTATTAAGCAGCTTCACTCAATGCTATCGTTATATTCCGGTACTATCATTTGGAGCCGCATATTTCGCATCAAAGATTAGAAAATAATACAAAAAAGGCTCGTTTCAATTGAATGAAATGTGCCTTTTTTCTGTTTTCACCACTTTTCTTATTAAACTAAGTAAGATAAAATTGGTCCCAGTGCCATCATTGCGCAAACAATCAGCACGAGAATAATCACTATTTTCTTTTTCATGACATTATCATAACAGGAAAAAATCAATTCGTAAAGCTAAGGTACGACTGGTACAACCTCTAAAAATAGTTTATACTATAAATTAGGTGATAATATGCGAGCTGTTGATTATTTTGAAGCTTATTTAGACGATTTTGATAAAATCGTAATTTTTTTCTCAAAAGAAAGCTATGACGGGGTCAGCCGTCAATTTTATCTGCGTGATGATTTCGGCAATATTGATGAATTGCAGATTCTGTCCGTGGAGCCTTTAACGACTCACATCAAATATACATGCCGTGTGCTGCATGAAATTGAAATTGGCAGAGAGTATCAGGTACTTCATCAATTTGCCCGGTCGACGATTCTGCAATACTCTTATATCGTAAAGCGGCCGCGCTTTGATGCGATGTTTGCTTATGATGGAAATGATCTTGGGGCTAATTATACGCCGGCTGCTACAACCTTTGTGATATGGGCGCCGACGGCAGCTAAGGTCTGCTTGGAAATTCAGCGCAAGGATCAGCCAGAAATACATATGATGGAGAAGAGTGAAAAGGGTACGTTCAGATTAACCTTAAAGGGTGATTATGAACTTGCTAAATACGTTTACCATGTTCGTGTTAATGGCATATGGAATGAATCTATTGATCCTTATGGTAAATCATCAACTATTAACTCTACACGTTCTATCGTAGTAGATTTATCTAAAATTAAAATGGCTGAGGGTCAGCTGCCAATCATGCATGGTAATACAGAAGCTATTATTTATGAAACCAGTGTCCGTGATTTTACGATGAAACCGAATATCGGTGTCAGTCATCCAGGCAAATTTAAAGGTTTTGTGGAAGAAAATGAAACAACCAAGTCATTAAATACTGGGTTTAGTTATTTAAAAACATTAGGGATTACCCATGTTCAGCTGATGCCGGTGCTGGATTTTGGTTCGGTAGATGAATACAACCAGCGTTTGTTCTATAATTGGGGTTATGATCCTTTGCAATATATGACATTAGAAGGCAGCTATGCCAGCAATTCATTTGATCCGATGTCCAGAATCAATGATTTTTGTGAGCTTGTTGATAAGCTGCATGAAAATGGAATGCGTATTGTGCTTGATGTGGTATTCAATCATGTTTTTGATCTGCCGACCAGTTCTTTTCAGAAAATTGTGCCTGGTTATTATTTTCAAATGAATGAGCTGGGTCATTATTCTAATGGCACATGGTGCGGCAATGATTTTGATTCCACCGGCTTTATGGCGAGAAAATTTATCGTTGATGCCTGTGTTTATCTGGCAAAAACTTTCCGAATTGATGGCTTCCGCTTTGATTTGATGGGAATTCTTGATGTGGATACGGTGAATGAGGTGTATCGCCGCTGCCGTGAAATTAATCGAGATTTTATCATTTATGGTGAGGGCTGGGATATGCCTTCCTACCTTGATCCAAATCGCCGCGCGTCGATTGCCAATCATGATAAAATGCCGATGATCGCGCATTTCTCTGATCGTTTCCGCGACGTTATCAAGGGACGAACCAGTGTTGAAGAAATTGATGTGAAAGGCTACTGTTCCAATGATCTGTCACTGATCCAGGTAGCCAAAGATGTGTTAAGCGCCAGTGTAACAAATAAGAATAATATCACGGCTTATTTCTCAAGCCCTCAGCAGGCGGTAAACTATGTCGAATGCCATGATAATATGACATGCTGGGATAAGCTGAAAAGCTGCTGCCGTGAAGATACCCGTGAAACAAGAATAAAACGTCAGCAATTATGTCTGGCGGCCGTACTTTTTGCGCAAGGCATACCGTTTATTCACAGCGGTCAGGAATTTGCGAGAACAAAGCATGGCAAACCAAATACATATTGTGATTCTGATTCGATTAACCGTATTGACTATGAGCGCCGCAACCGGTATCTGTCGATTGTGGAATTTGCCAAAGACTGTATTGCTTTGCGAAAGTCACTGCCTTGTTTCTCCTATGCTACAACTCAGGATATACTTGAATATGTAAGCTTTGAGGAAATCAATCACAGCGCGCTGGTTTATCGTATGAAGGATGAAATCAATGATGTGGCGGTTATTTTTAACCCAACTCAGAATTATTACGAATATGATATGAAGAATAATTATCAGCTGATATTTAAAGATGGTAAAATAACACCTGAAGAGCAGCGGATTGTTAAAGTTGAACCATTATCTGTTTTGGTATTGAAAAGAGGTTAATTATGAATGTTAGAAAAAGAAGTGTAGGGGCAGTCCTCTGTTTAAGTATATTTACATGCGGTATATATTATATTTATCTGATTTATAAGCTTGGTGAAGAATTAAATGAAGTCAGCTGTTCCAATTCCAATAACGGCGTCATCGATGTTTTGCTGACCTTCTTTACTTGCGGCTTATATGGAATCTACTGGCACTATAAAATTGCCCGTCAGATTGAAGATATGGAATATAATCTGGGAATGCGGGTTGGTTCAATATCTATTATCTGTCTGATTTTGGCTGTTTTAATGCTGCCGCTGATTTCGATGGCAATTAATCAAAGCGAATTAAATCACGTATTGGATGAAGTCACTTACTAAACAGCTGCTGCCGATTCTGCTGATCGTAGGATGTATAGCAGTTATTGGCTGGTACTGCCCGATTCAGGAAATTACCGGTATTCCCTGTCCGGGCTGCGGCATGAGTACCGCATTCTATTATTTTGTGCAGGGCAGGTTTCAAGAAGCCTATTTCTTTAACCCAGCTTTTTATGTGCTGCTGGTATTTGCTTTAATCAGCGGTGTTGGCTGGCTTAAAAACCGACAGTTTTTACAATCAACGCTTTGGCGATGGTTATTCTGGTTGGTGATGCTGATTTGGTTTAGTATCTGGCTGCTGCGGATGATTTATATCTATCCTAACTGGCCGATGATTTATATGGAAGATAATCTGCTTCAAAGATTCATTTTGTGGATGCACTGACAAAGGGCTTTATGCCCTTTTTATTTGTAATAAAAAAAGCCGCATAGCAGCTTAAAGTCGAAGAATTGTCAGACTGATATTCTTCATAAGATTAAATAACGCGTCATTCACAAAATCTAATGGAATATTAAGAATCCCTGTATAAAGCAGTAGAATCAAGATCGGCGCAAAGTAACGTTCATAACGCATAATGCCGAAATAAAGCTGTTCAGGAAGCAGGGCATTTAAAAATTTAGAACCATCAAGCGGCGGAATCGGAATAAGGTTAAAGATACCTAAACCTAAATTATAGCTAAGCAGGAAAGGCAAAAATTCTAACAGATAATCAAAGATTGAAGTGATTATGCCGCTATGCATTGGAATCAGCCCGATACGCAGCATTTTTATAATCCCATAATAGGCAAAAATACTGATAAAGGCTAGCAGGAAATTCATCATCGGCCCTGCCATTGCTACATTTACCATACCTTGTTTTTTATTCTGGTAATAATTTGGATTCACCATCACCGGCTTTGCCCATCCGAAGTGAAACAGAAACAGCGACAGGGTGCCGAGCGGATCAAGATGACGCAGAGGATTTAATGATAAGCGGCCATTACGTCTAGGTGTTGGATCACCCAGTTTATCCGATACCCAGCCATGGGCAAACTCATGCAGTGTCAGCGCAATCAATAAAGCCGGAATGGAATAGATGAGTGTTGATAACTGATCCATATAGCTCCTCCTTAAATTCACATATCTTAATTATGGCAAAATATCTCTGCTTGTCAATGGTAAATCCCTGAATATCAATTGCCAATCGGCAGAAAAATGTGTACAATTACAACGGTGATAACGTGAAAAAATGGATCTTACTCGCGATGACATGCCTGCTTACTGCATGTTCAGCAGAGATAAAAATAGAAGAATCCGCGGTTTTAAAGGTTGCGGTAGAAAATGAGGCATATGGTGAAGGCTTAAAAGCATTATGGAATGAGACATATCCAGAAAATGCCGATGCACTTGAAATCAGTGTAATCAATGAGTATGAAATTCTTGAGGACGTACTAAGCTTTAAAGGGATTCCTTATGATGTGTTTTTAATCAAGGATGAAGATGTAGCAACAGCATTATCCCATTTATATGAAATACCTTCATCATTTCATGAGAATTTTGAAGCTGGTATCCGTGAGGACTTTGCATCAACAATCAATACGGTAAAGAATTGCTACTATCCAATGATTGCGGATGGCTTTCTTTATGCGCTGAATTTGACTGCGATTGAGGAACAGGGGCTAAAGCCTGAAGTATTTGAAAGCTTTGAATCAATGGCAGCTGCGGATGTCGATAATTTATTTTATTATTATGATAACCCGCTCTTTCTTTTGCCGCTGTTAAGCAGTGATGGTAGTTATTTCCCGGGAAAAGAAGAAGCCGTAGTTAATTTTAAAAGTGAAGCATTTCTTCACTCACTGAATGATTACATAACCATTAAAAAAAGTCTGAAGCTTGAAAGTGATCCGGCGCAGTTTGACCAATGGTTTATTTCACAGTCTTATCTAAGCGGTTTGATTGGACCTTGGATGCAGTATGAAAAAAGTGAGGAAATCAATGAGATTACTCTGCGTTTTCAAAAACTGCCGCTGATCGATGGTCAGCAGCTGAAGACGCTTGCTGTTTCCTATGGTTATAGTATTAATGCTGATACAATCTATCCCAATGCATCTTTAAAATTATTGGAATTGATGCATTCAGTTAAAGGTATGCAGCTATTGTTAGACACAACAGATTTAGTTCCGTTAATCCTTGAGGAAGAAATGGAAAATTTCAATTATTCAAAGGGACATCAGAAAGAAAAAGTAACTGCAATGAATGGTGCTATGCAGCAGGATCTTGTCGGCTTGAAAGAGAATGCCAATGTCATTGCCATGGGTATCTTTGATGAAGAAAGCGTGCGCGCGCTTATTGATCATGAGTGTATGAAGGATGCAGAGACTTGTACGGATTTATTAAGTGAGAAAAACGCCGAGTGGATCAAGGCACAGGCTGGACATTAAAATTTGTCAAATAAAAAGGAACTGAGTGAAGGCTTCCCCTCAAATCAGTTCCTTATTAATTTTAATTTTCAATCTGCCAGTCAATTTCTTTTAAACCATGTTCCTTCAAAAAGGCATTGGTCATTTTAAAATGGTTACAGCCAAAGAAGCCGTTGTATGCAGAAAATGGACTTGGATGAGCGCATTTCAATATTAGATGCTGAGGGTTGGTAATTAGTTTTTCCTTGCTTTGCGCATTGCGCCCCCAAAGCAGGAATACAACAGGATCTTCTTTATCATTAATCAGCGATATAATTTTATCCGTAAGAATTTCCCAGCCCTTACCCGCATGAGAATTTGGCTGACCACGGCGAACCGTCAAACAAGTGTTCAGCATCAGTACCCCTTGGCTTGTCCATTTAGTTAATTCACCATGCTCTGGTATGGTACAGCCAAGCTCATTTGCTAATTCTTGATAGATATTTCTTAATGAAGGCGGCGGTGTTACACCTTTTTTTACTGAAAAACAAAGCCCGTGTGCCTGATTAGGGCCATGATAGGGGTCTTGACCTAATAATAAGACATGGGTGTTTTGATAAGAGGTATAACGCAATGCATTAAAAATGTCATGCATGTTTGGATATACCGTATTATGATTATATTCTTCAACTAAAAACTTACGCAGCTGAAGATAATAGTCCTTTGAAAATTCTTCTTTTAATAATTCATCCCAGTCATTGCCGATATTTACCATAGCTGCTTCCTCACTTTTATTTCTGAATCTATTGTAGCATAAAACTGATTAAGAGCGAAGATGCAGCTTCTATTACACAGTGACTTATGATTAATATATTTGTTTTACAGTTCTTGTATGATATAATAGAGTGCGGAGTTTGTAAGGCAGCAAATAAGTTTTACGGTTCATTATGAAAGAGATGAGGATGTTTTATGCGTAAATTTCAGAGTGCTGATGAAGTCATTGAATTAATTGAGGGACGAAAAAACAACCATAAAGGATTGGTGAAGTTTTCTTCTGCGTTGCATATTCTTGATGATCCCCAGCTAAAGCTGAAATGCGTGCATATCGGCGGTACAAATGGTAAAGGCAGTACCACTGATTATCTGCGCAGTATTCTTCAGCAGGCAGGCTATCGGGTTGGAACATTCACATCCCCTTATCTTGAAGTTCATAATGATCGCATCCGAATCGATAATGAATTTATCAGTGATGATGAACTGCTGGCCTTGGCAAATGAAACAGCTGATTTATGGGAGCAATATGATTTAAGTATGTTTGAAATCGATATGCTGCTTGCCAGCTTATATTTCCTGCGCCATGATGTTGATATTGCGCTCTTTGAGGTAGGCATGGGCGGCCGTCTTGATGCTACAAATGTGGTTGATCCGCTGTTCAGTATTATTACCAGTATCGGTCTTGATCATATGCAGTATCTTGGCAATACTCACGCGCTGATTGCGAAAGAAAAGGCGGGAATTATCAAGGCTGAGAAGGATTGTATAACTGCTGAGACTAGAGAGGATTGTCTGAATGTCTTTAAACAAACATGTGATTCATTAGGATCACAATTAATCCGCTGTCAGGAAGTCATGAATTTACATGTTGATCAAGGAGTTGTTTTTGATTATCGAAATTTTAAAGGCATCAAGCTTTTGTCTAAGGCAAGTTATCAGGCAAAGAATGCTTCGCTGGCGATTGAAGCCGCGTACAAGTTAAGAAGTCTAGGTTATGAAATCAGTGATGAAATGATTACTGAAGGTTTGGCCGCTACATTCTGGAAGGGGCGCTTTGAACAAGTGCATACTCATCCGGATGTTTATATAGATGGCGCCCACAATGAGCAGGGTATTAAAGCACTTGTGGATGCCGCCAGAATTTTTCCGAAGGTCAGGATTATCTTTAGTGCCCTGAAGGATAAGAATACAAAGAGTATGATTGAACAGCTGCTGACGTTAAGCGATGATCTGACAATCTGCGAATTTGATTTTTATCGGGCACAGGATGCGGAAAAATTAGCGGAAGGGTATCCGGTTAAAATCATTAAGGATTATCGCAAGGCAATTTATGATTGTCTTGAAGGCGACGATATCGTTTTGATTACCGGCAGCCTGTATTTTATCTCGCTGGTGCGGGAAATGTTTCAAAAAATGAAAGGAGCGTCTACTCAATAGACATTCTGGCTTAGCATGTACGGGTGCATCTACACTCGGAATTAACGCCTATGGAGTACCGAAAGGTACGTTTGAAGTAGGAAGAGTTCTTCATGTGACCATGAGAGTAGCAAGTAGGTAAGTTTATGGATATGAATGCAATCATTGCACAGGTAGTAGCAGGAATTTTGATTATCTTGCTGGGTATTTTTATTTATCGTCATTTTCCTTTAAGGGCAGATGGCAAAACTATGATACTGGGAGCGTTGTTTATTATTCTCAGTTTAATTGTATCAATGTTTACAGTTCGAATTCCCCTGTTTGGAATTGATTCCCTCAGGATCGGATTCACTCAGGTAATGCTTGTTGTCGGCGGATCTTTGATTGCGCCTGGCTGGGCATTTATTATGGGAATTGTCTATGATTTATTGGGATTGCTGGTCAATCCGACATCTTTTCCATTTCTTGGCTTTACGCTTGGAAATATTCTGGTGTGTGTGATTCCTTCGCTTTGGTATCACAGCAGCAAAACGAAAAAACTAACGGATCATAATATGATGATGGCAGTGGATATAAGTCTTGTCATCTTATGTATCCTGTCAATACTATTTATTGTAGTAAATGATGAAGTGAACATTAATTCGTCTGCGGTTCCTTTTGAGTTATGGATGAAATTTACCGCTGGTTTCATTTGTATAGCGGTGTCTTCTATATTAATTCTGGTGCTTCATTTTATTAAAAATAAGATGCCCCAAGCAAATCTGCATGAATTGACTAATTGGATGATGGTCGTATTGCTGATTGAGGTATGTATCCAGTTTGGCTGTACGCCGATTTGGCTGCAGGTGATGTATGGAATTCCATGGGCAGCTTCACTGTTTGTAAGAATTGTGAAAGCATGTGTCATGATTCCGCTTAATGTGCTGATCGGCTACAATATCCTGAAGGTAGTTCGCAGAATTAAGGCATAAACATTGGCTTTTCTAACAAAAAAGCCTTTTTTTATTAGGCAAACGGCGCTATAATTATACAGTGAAAGTGAGGCTGCAATATGTTAACAGAAATGATTAATAAAATTAAAGGCAAGGGGACTAAAATTGTATTCCCAGAAGGTAATGATGCCCGTGTATTAGAAGCTGCGATTCGTTTGAAGAATGATGGAATCCTGGCTCCGATCCTGCTTGGCAATATTGAGGAGATCAATGCGCTGGCTGCATCAAAGGGATGGAGTACAGACGGCCTTGAAATGATTGATATCGCTCAAGATCCACGGATGGATGAATTTGTTACGAAAATGGTTGAATTAAGAAAAGGTAAAATGGATGAAGAAGCATGCCGTAAAGCATTATCTAAATCTAATTACTTTGGTACTATGTTAGTGAAAATGGGCTTTGCTGACGGTTTAGTTGGCGGTGCTACTTATTCTACAGCGGATACAGTCCGTCCGGCTTTACAGTTGGTTAAGACAAAACCAGGCAGTAAGCTGGTATCAAGCTGCTTCATTCTGTTTAAGGATGATCAGAAACTGGCTATGGGTGACTGTGCAATCAACATTGATCCAAGTGATGAGGATTTAGTTGAGATTGTGGTTGAAACTGCTAAGACGGCAAGAGTCTTTGGTATTGAACCTAAGGTTGGTTTATTGTCATATTCTACAAAAGGCTCTGGCAAGGGGCCAGCTGTTGATAAGGTAGTCAGCGCATGTGAAAAGCTGGCAGCGATGGATTTAGATTTCGATGTTGACGGTGAATTCCAATTTGATGCGGCTGTATCACCAGTTGTAGCTGCACAGAAGGCTCCGAACTCTAAAGTTGCCGGACACTGCAATACATTTGTATTCCCTAATATTGAAGCAGGTAACATCGGATATAAGATTGCTGCTCGTTTAGGCGGATATGAGGCTGTAGGACCAATTCTGCAGGGATTAAACGCGCCGATTAACGATCTGTCACGCGGCTGTAATACTGAGGAAGTATATAAGCTGGCAATTATTACTGCGGCACAGAAATACATTTAATAGAGAATTTAAGAAACTGCTTTGGGTCTGAGGATCTGAAGCGGTTTTTTTTGTTATGTTAAAATAAAATGAATTATTTTTAAATACTTAAGAGTGAATTTAACGTTATAAGCATTAGTGCTGTAAAATTATGCTGTAATTAATATCTGATATAAGGTTTACATTGAGTATATGTGTGGGAAAAAGAGAAATTTAATTAAAAAAGAAGTGTTTGTGTCGTTACATGAGCTATAGACAATATCAATAATTTCATTTATGATATCATACAAAAGATATCTTTATGATAGTGTGAGATTTATATCTAGAAGTATAATTCTCAATGAAAGGGAAAAAATGAAAAAATCAATTAAACAAATGTTTATTGCAATGTTAACTTTAGCTTTATGTGTTCAAGCCTTGCCTATCAATGCGGTTGAACTTCCTTCTGATGTACATAATAGAGATGTTAGTAAAAAGGTGGAATATCAAGTAAACGAAAATGAATATTTCTATTATCCTGATAGTTTTTCAGAGTTAACAGATAATTCGTCTAATATAGAAAACGCGTTAACAGGAATTACTTATTATCAAAAAACTGCTTCTGTTAATTGTAAGGAGCATTATTTTTTTGATAATATAGAATACACAGAATATAAAAATGGTTTTTGGTATTCGGGTATCTTAAATCTTCAGGATATAGTAAGAACATCTGAAGGATGGCAAGCATATTACACTGGCATTTTATTTGCACGCGGTTAATTTTACGTTTAAAGTGATGAGCAGTTATAAAGGGCTTATTTAATATAGGCTCTTTCTTTATTTTTAACGTTACAAGGCAAATGGACAATTTTATATATAACCTATATAATTTTAATGTGAAAGGGAGGAATGAGTTGTGAAAAAACTATTTGTTACAGTGGTTAGCCTTATCTTGTGCTGTGGGGTACTGAGTTTGAGCTGTACGCACATGCATAATGAAAATTGTGGAGAAAAGGGTGAAAATTGCACACATTTTTGCAATAATGATCTCAATGTGCTGAATGATGAAAATTGGCCTATATGATTATAATAATTTACTATGAGTAATTTTGGTAAACAGTTATATATAATTAGGAAGCACAAAAATCTAACTTTAAGAGAACTTGAAAAATTGAGCGGTATTAAATTTGTTCGAATTGGAAGATTCGAAAACAATATGGAAAAACCAACTTTAGAAAATATAAGTAAGCTGGAATCAGCTTTGAAAGTTAAATTTGAAGATTATGAGAAAGTAACAAGAGAGATAGAAGCTTTATATAAAAGATTTATTGATTCTCTGATTTATGATATGAGTGATTTTGACTACTACATAGATGTGATAAAGAAAAATGAAGAGGTCTACATCGTCAATAGTTTTTATTCTTTAATTATCCTGATTATGTATATTATTAATATTCACAAAAACAATTTATTTGATATTAAGAAGATTGAAAAGGAATTGGATAGATTATTAGAACCTAAATCAGATTATTTGCAGTTATATTATGATTACAAAGGAATCCGGTTGTATAAACAGGGTCAAAAAGATGAAGCCGCAGATCTATTGGCTTCGGCAATTACTTTGGCCAATAATCCAAAGCAGAATGCTATGATTTATTATCATCTAAGCATGGTTAATCTTAGCAGAAACAAATATATTGAAGCATTGAAATTTGCGGAGTTAGCTAAATACGGTTTTGTTGAATTTGCATCATTCAGAAGAATTCTTTATACAGATGGTCAAATCGGAAGTATTTATTCACAGATGCAAAGATTTGACCTTGCTATTGATAAATATATAACTTGTTTGGAATCAAATAAAATTCTTGATACATCCTTAGATATCAAAGCATTAATACTTAGAAATTTAAGCTGGATTTATATTAAAAGCGGCAATTATACTGAACCATTATCTTATTTGGCAGAAGCTGAGAAACTTGATTCGGAAAATGTTAATTTAAAAATGTATAAAATTTGGTGTAATTATAAACTAGGTAAATACAATACGGCTAGAAATCTTATTGAGCAATACAGAAATCTAAATGATTTGAAAAGTCATAAGAAGCGTTTTCAATTATTTAGTGGTTTAGTATATAATGCAGACACTATGCCTACATTGGCATTGATAAGGTCGGCAATCGAAGTATATGAAGAATTTGCTATGAACCGTGATCATGAATTAATGAATTTTTATATTGATATAGTTATTGATTTGCTGAAACAAAGAGATGATGATAAAAGGTTAATTCAATATCTTGAGACAAAGATCAAAATTAATAATGAAATCAATCAGCAAAGGAATTATTGAAATAATAGGGAAGATTCATTTGAACATGAAAAAAATGCCTTATTTGACACGGCTGTACCATCTGTTGCAGCTGCACAGAAGGCTCCGAACTCTAAAGTTGCCAGACACTGCAATACTTTTTGTGTTCCCTAATATTGAGGGAAGTAACACCGGATATAAGATTGCTGCCCGTTTAGGCGGATATGAGGCAGTAGGATCAATTCTGCAGGGATTAAACGCGCCGATTAACGATCTGTCACACGGCTGTAATACTGAGGAAGTATATAAGCTGGCAATTATTACTGCGGCACAGAAATACATTTAGTAGAGAATTTAAGAAACTGCTTTGGGTCTGAGGATCTGAGGCGGTTTTTTTTGTTGTATAAATATATTCCATATACACTCTAACTATCATTGGAAAGAATTTTGGGTTTGATTTTTTGCTAATTATTGGTAAAGATTAGTGTGTTGAAAAAAGGATGATAAATTTTATAATTGAATTGTAAAGCAAGCCGGCTGCTTAAAGGAGTGATAAAATGATTCTAAAATCTAAAAGAATATATACAAGTAATGGAATTGTTAATGGCTATCTTTTAATCAAAGCCGGACGTATTGCAAGTATATCTAAAGAGTGTCCAGCTGATGAATGTGTTATTGATTATGAAAATAATCGTATAATACCTGGTCTGTTTGAAACGCACTGTCATGGGAGTATGGGGTATTCTGTGCATACAAAAGATGATATTGAATTGGAGAGCGAATTGAAAGGATTTCTTAAAGGTACAGCTTCATATGGTGTATCCAATATATTTGTTCTTACACGGCCTGAATGGATGCGGGATATTGTTGAACTCATTAAGAAAAAAGAAATAAAAGGTTCAAAAGTACTTGGTATTTTTTCCGAGGGTCCATATTTGAATCGTGTTGGCGAAAAAGGATTTGATAAGGGACACCCTGATCCAGATATTAAATTCATTGAGAAGATGATCGATGATTGTCAGGGACTTTTGAAACTCGTTGCATTATCACCAGAAATAACGGGTATCGATGTGATAATTGAATATTTGCTTCAGCAAGGTATTCAAGTATCCTTTGCTCATAGTAACTGTAATTATAAGGAAACAATAGCAGCTTTTGATAAAGGTATCCGTATATCAACACATACAGCAAATGTGATGCAGGGTATCCATCATCGAGATATTGGCGCCTTAGGTGCATGTTTAATGGATGATCGAATTATGTGCGAGGTTATTTGTGATGGCTTAAGGGTTTGTCCAGAAATGCTTGATTTAATGTTTAAGGTAAAAGGTTATGATCATTTTATGATGATAACGGATGGCGGTTGTACTATAGGCGGTCCATGCGGTAAGTATATCAATGGCCCATTTGGAGATTTTGAGGTAACTGAAGAAGGTTTATGTGTTACAACTTATGGGCGCTTAGGAGGTAGCTCAAAAACGTTGCTGAAATGTGTAGGGGAATTAGTTGAACGCCATCATATTCCGTTAGAAATTGTGTTAAAAATGTCCTCATATAATCAATGCAAAACTTATGGTTTCCTTAAAAATAAAGGTGAAATCAAGGTGGATAAAGATGCTGATTTAGCTATTATTGATGATGATTATAATGCATTGGCAACTTACAGTGAGGGAAGACTGATTTATGATTGCCATGTGGACAAAGATATATTTAATCAAGAATATCTTGATAAATATAAAATTGCATAGGGAGCAGTTGCATGAATGAGATGAATGAATTTGCATTTCGTATAATCGCAATGGCAGGTGAATCAAAATCGGATTATATGGAAGCTGTAAAAAAACTTCACGAAGGTGCTTATAAAGAGGCTGCTGATTTAATTGAGCAAGCGCAAATTAAGTATACAATAGCTCATCGCGAGCATACACAAATGTTGCAGTTATATGCACGAGGAACGTGTGATAGTATGAATGTACTTATAGCGCATGCTCAAGATTATTTAGTAGCATCAGAAATAATGGGCATGATGGCTAGAGAATTACTTTTGATGCAGAATGAAATAAATCAATTAAGAAAGGGGATTTAAAATGAATATATTACTTGCGTGTGCAAACGGATTGTCAACTTCAATGCTAGCCGAAAAAATGCAGTTAGCTGCAGAGAAAATAAAGATTGATTGTAGAATTTGGGCAGTAGATGTTGAATCTATTGAAACAGAACTTGAAAATAATGAAATAAGTTGTATTTTATTAGGCCCTCAAGTTAAATTTATGAGTGATGATATTATCGAATTGGGTCATCAACATGATATACCTGTGTGTGTGATAAATAGCCTTGATTATGGACAAATGAATGCAGATAAAGTCTTGAAAAATGCATTATCTACATTACATGAGGGGGTTAAGTAAGTATGAATAAATTACAAAATTTTATTGAAAAGTATATTGGCCGAGCAGCTGTAAAAGCTAGTAAGAATAAGTATATTTCCACTTTAGCAAATGGTTTTATGATGGTTCTGCCAATCATAATGATAGGTTCTTTCGCTTCAGTATTTTCAGGAATAAGTGTTGAAGCTTATCAGAATTTCATTGTGAATACTGGAATAAAAGACGTATTATCTTTAATAATGCGTTTTACAACTGAGATAAATTCAATCTATTTAGTTATGGCGTTTACATATCTTTATCTGAAGAAACGTTATCAGGGACAGGCTTTATGCGCATCTCTAGTATCTATGGGCATGTTTATGATTTTAACACCAACAGTAAGTATTGAAAATACACTCTACATTTCATTTTCATGGCTTGGCGCAAAAGGCATGTTTATGGCGATTTTGATTGGACTTGGAAATGCACGCTTATTTGAATTCTGTTTTGATAAAGGTATTTGTATAAAGATGCCTAAAGGAGTTCCTAATTTTATCGATCAGATGTATAAATGTCTGGTTCCTGCATTAATTACTTTGATTGCTTCTGCTTTATTAGCTCACTTCATTCCTGCTGAAATGGGTGGTGTAAGTGGAATCATTTATACGATTTTAGCATTACCATTAAAAGCATTAAGCGGATTAGTTATTACTAGGATTATCTTGGACGTTATTGTGCAAATGTTATGGTTTTTTGGTATTCACGGCGGCAATATTACTTCTGCTGTTACTGGGGCACTTTATACGCCTGGAACTTTGGAAAATATAGCTAATTTTGCTGCAGGTCAACCATTAACAAATATGGTAACTTCAGGTTTTACAGCTATTGCAAATGCTGGCGCATATACTAATATTTGTATTTGTATTCTTTGTATGATTTCTAAGAAAAAGGAATTTAGTTCATTCGGAAAAATGGCTTTTATTCCAACATTATTCATGGTCAGTGAGCCATTACGTTTCGGTCTGCCAACAGTTTTAAATTTTTACTTCTTTATACCGTTAATCATAAACCCAATTATCAATGATGTGATTGTCTGGTTTTTAATGGTGACTGGCATAATTGGATATCCACGTGCCACTTATTATCAAGGATCCCCCTTCTTTTTCAACAGCATTTTCAATCTTGGTGTAATTCCTGGATTAATTGTTATGGCTTTGCTGCTAGTAGTTGATTTTATAATAGTCTATCCATTCTTCAAAATGTATGAGAAGCAAGGAATGACGGTTTCCGGTGATGAGGAATAGAAGAGCTGCACGAAGAGTGCGGCTTTCTGTGTTAGGAGGACACTATGGCTGCTAAACTTGACTTGTTAAGACTACTTGAATCTAATTCTGAATGTCTTTCACTGAAAGAAATTGCCGAGCAATTAAATACTAATGAGAAAAGCATTAGAACGTTAATACGTAATACACGATTAATTCTTCCTACTGATATTGCAGAAATAAAGTCACGAGTTGGAAGCGGCAATGGATTTTATTTGGAAATATATAATCATATTCGGTTTGCTGAATTATTGACGTCTGGATTTGATGTGGATGAAAATTTAATTCGCAGGATTACTATAATCTCACAGCTTACAGCAAAGGAGTATGTTAAGGCTGATAATTTAGCTGAAGAATTTTTTATATCAAAGGGGCAGCTTACAAAAGATCTAAATAAAATCAGACAGATGGCCGAACCTTTCAACCTAACAATACAATCAGTACCACATTATGGTTTGAAATTAGTTGGCAGCGAAACAGATAAAAGAGTTTTTTTTGCACGCAGCATACAATCAGTGTCACACTTTAGCTGGGAGTGTGTCTCAGTATTAAGACCTATATTGCCTAAAGAGATTGTTTGCCAAGTAGAATCCGAACTACTTTCATTTTTAGCTGCTCATGATGAAATTACTATTAATTCTGATGCTATTCATTCTCTTGTTTTGCATATAACGATAATGATATTAGGCATTCGTTCACAAAAAAATAAATCTATTAATCAAAATTACCAACCAAAACAACCTCAGATTGATGAATTGGCAGAGAGGCTTGCTGATAGATTTAATGTTACACTAAGCAGTGATGATTGGATTTATTTATATTCACATGTTATGGGGAAGCGCTATATTGCTGATTCAAATCCTGTTATTCCTAATGATATATACGAATTAGCAACACGAATGATAGAACGTGTCAAAAAAAATTGCGGCATCGATTTGCAATGTGACTTTGATTTACATATGCATTTAGCAATGCACTTAGTACCACTGATAATACGGTTACATTTTCATGTTAATATGATGAATCCATTACGTGAAGAAATTAAAACTAAATATATATTAGCTTATGATTTATCCTTGGAAGCTTGCCGAGAAATTGAACAGATGATTAATGCTCATCTGTCAGAAGATGAAATTTCTTATATAGCACTTTATTTTGAAATGGCTTTAGACAAAACACAAACTATTAATCGTAAAAGAGTCCTAATTGTCTGTGAAGCAAGAAAAGTTAGCTCGATGCTTTTAAAGCAACAGATTATTGAAAATTTTGGTATATATATTGAAGCAATCGATGTCTGTACCTTAAAGCAATTGAAATTCATTCAGTTAGAAAGATATCATTATTTATTTTCTACGGTACCATTAGCGGATAAATTACCAATTCCAATTATTAATATACAGCATTTTCTTAATCAAGATGAATTAGCTCAAATAGGAAATAAGCTTGCTGATGCAGATTGGCAACATTATTTTAAACCAGAATTATTTATGATAAAGGAAAGTTCAGGTACGAAAGTGGAATTAATTAATGAAATGACAGCACATATTCAAAAGATTTACGACCTCCCACAAAATTTCAGCCAATTGGTTTTAGAGCGTGAAGGCTTATCTAGTACAGATTATGGTGGTATGTTGGCGCTTCCTCATCCGGCAATTCCTTTGCATAATGAGACATTTGTCTGTGTCTGTGTGCTAAAGAAGCCTATGATTTGGTCGAAAGAAATGGTCAGATTGGTATTCTTAATTAATGTTAGAGCGAAAGAAGGTTCAAAAATGCAACCATTTTATAAAATGTTGACTTATTTGGCAGGAAAGCAAAGCATCATTAACCAGCTTGCTGAAGTTAAAAATTACGATGATTTTATGAATATACTAATAAGTATTAGAGGTAAATGATTTGATCAAGCCGTATCCTCCTCAAGACTTCCAAAATCGTAAGACTCAGATCATGATCCAGTATATCTTTTTGATAAGAAAAATCAAGATCCAGTAGCATATATAGCTGATATGCGGTATAAATTTCTTGGTTAATTTAAGTACTTGTCATACAAAAAATATACCAAAAAAGCACGCCCTTTTTAACGATTTGGGTGTGCTTTTTAATTTTTTAGGGTTTATTTGTCACAGCTCCTTTTTTTATTGATAATTTAGGGAATTTAGATTATAATAATCGTAATTCCCCAAGGCGAGGTGATAACATGGATTTCTATGGCAGAGCTGCGGAATTAGAGGCTTTAGAAGCTTCTTATGCAGAGGATGAATTTTCATTTTATGTTGTTTATGGCAGACGGCGGATTGGTAAGACGACCTTACTTCATAAATTTATCGAGCATAAACCGGCATTATACTTTTCAGCACAGGAGGCCAATGAAGCACTGAATTTGAATAAATTCAGTCAGGAATTATATCGGCTGAATAACATTAAAGCAGAGCTTCCAGCTTTTTCCAGCTGGGATGCGGCATTTTCTTATCTCACAGAAATCATCAAGGAACAACGATTGGTATTAGTTATTGATGAATTTCCATATATTGCGGCGGCGGATAAATCAATCCTATCACTGCTTCAGCACAACATTGATTTATACTGGAAGGATACCAATTTATTTCTAATCCTTTGCGGAAGTTCTATGAGCTTCATGCAGAATGAAGTATTGAGTTATAAAAGTCCTTTGTTCGGCAGAAGAACAGCACAAATTCATTTAAAACCGTTTGGTTTCTATGAAAGCTGTGAATTGTTATCGGCTGTCAGTGATGAGGAAAAAATTCAATATTATGCAATCTTAGGCGGTATTCCACAATATCTGGAAAAGGTGGATCAGCGGCAATCATTGAAGGCGAATTTACTTCAGCTGTTTTTCCAAACCAGTGCTTATTTGTATGATGAACCACAGATGTTAATGAAACAAGAGTTAAGAGAACCAGCAGTGTATAATTCAATTGTCACGGCAATTGCGAACGGTAAGACTAAGATTAATGAAATCTGTGATTTTACAAAGGAAACCTCAAGTAAGGTGAGTAAATATATAGCGAATTTGATTGAAATGGGAATCGTGAGAAAAGAAGTACCCTTCAAAGAAAACGCAGAACTGAGTAAAAAAGGTATCTATCGATTAGAAGATGCAATGTTTCAGTTTTGGTTTCGTTTTGTTTTTGAGAATCGTGATTTAATTGAAATGAAACAATCGGAATTTTTATATGATGCGTTGGTAAAGGAACATCTATCGGAGTTTGTATCATTTCCTTTTGAGAAAATATGCATGGAGTTTTTACTTAAGAAAAGCGCTAAAAAGGAATTGCCATTTCAAATCATTCGGTTTGGGAAATGGTGGGGAAATGATAGTATAGAAAAGCAACAGGTGGAAATCGATATTGTCTGTGAAGGATTAAACACGCTGTTGATTGGTGAGTGTAAATGGCAGAATGAAGTGATGAATATGGGTATGCTTGAAAAAGTGAGAAGCCGTGCGCATCTATTTTCTAAGTATGATGAAGTATATATCGCCCTGTTTTCTAAAGCTGGATTTAATGCTGATGTAATACAGGCGGCAAAAGTGGATAGACATATTCTGTTATATACGATGGAGGATTTGTTTATAGGTGAAATATAACCAACTGTTTGAGGAGAAAGAATTATTATCTGATAAGGAGCAGCGTAGATATTAGACCAACTCTTGCATTGATAAAGATTTCTGTTGAATTATATGAGGAATTTTAGGCTAAACGTGATTATGAACTTATGAATTTCTACATTGATTTGCTGAAACATAGAGTCAATAATAAAACATTGATTTTCTTGAAACGAAGATCAAAATCAACAATGAAATTAACCAACAAAGGAATATAAAAAATGAATGCATTCTTGAAAGGGTTATTCGTGGTTATGAAAGATATAATTATTGTACCGCATCTTCAAATAGGAAGGATTCATTTAGATATAAAAAAGCGGAAGATTTAATTGCTTATTTAAGTGAATATGATGAGAGAAGATATTTGCATTTTCAAACAATGAGAATGGATGGGAAGAATTCTAAGTTAGATGATTAAATATAAAAAGATGGCATATAACCTTGATGTTATTGAATACCATCTTTTTATTTTATTAAGAAGCCGTTGAATGACAAAACTTTAATATTGATGAATTAATTTATTGTTCTTTCTAGTTCTTAAAATAAAATTTTTGGCATATCTTAGAATGATCCGATATTTCTTTTTTACATATCTCATGGGAATAAAATCCTTATGAAAATTTTGGAAATTTTCTGATAAAAAGATAATAAGCCCATTAAATCAGTCGTTTTGAGAATTGAAAAAATTAGGCGTAGGAAATATTAGGATTTAATGCATTCTTTTAATTATTGCTTTTTTATGTAAGGGTTTACAAATTTTCCACTTTTGGCGTGAAAAGGGTAGAAATCTTTGCACAAATTAGCTATACTATATCTAAGAAAGATCCGGGGGGATTTAATTATGAGACAACAAAATATGTTAGCTATGATCCTGGCAGGCGGGCGTGGAACACGCTTGGAAGCTCTGACTAAGAAAGTAGCAAAGCCAGCTGTTTTCTACGGCGGTAAATATCGAATTATCGATTTCCCGTTAAGCAACTGTGCTAACTCAGGCATCGACATCGTCGGTGTACTGACGCAATATGAATCAGTTCTTCTTAATTCATATGTTGCAGGCGGAACGCACTGGGGCCTTGATGCCAAAGACAGTGGCGTATTTGTACTGCCGCCGCGTGAAAAAGATCAGACTGAATTCAATGTTTATCGAGGAACAGCTGATGCGATTACACAAAATATCGATTTTATCGATGGTTACAATCCAGAATATGTACTGATTTTATCAGGTGACCATATTTACAAGATGAATTATGCTAAAATGCTAGCTCATCATAAAGCCTGCAACGCAGATTGTACGATTGCTGTATTGCCGGTGCCGATGAAGGAAGCAAGCCGATTTGGTATCATGAATACGGATGAAACTGACCGTATTATTGAGTTTGAGGAAAAACCGGCTCAGCCTAAGAGCAATCTTGCTTCAATGGGTATTTACATCTTTAATTGGAAGCTGCTTCGCAAAATGTTAGTAGCTGATGACGCAAATCCTAATTCAAAGCATGACTTTGGTAAAGATATTATTCCTACAATGCTGAATGACGGTAAACGTTTGTTTGCTTGGAGCTTCAGTGGTTATTGGAAGGATGTTGGAACGATTGACAGCCTTTGGGAAGCCAATATGGACTTGCTCAATAAAAATAATGAATTGGATCTGAATGATCCTGACTGGAAAATTTATACACAGGATTCTGCAGCGCGTCCGCATACGATCTGTGATCATGGATCAGTTTCACGTGCCTTTATTAATCAAGGCTGTGTGATTGACGGTAAAGTGAAGAATTCAGTATTATTTACAAATGTTACGGTTGAAAAAGATGCGGTTGTAAATGATGCTGTTGTATTCCCTAACGTCGAAATCGGTGAAGGGGCAGTAATTAACCGAGTTATTATTGCGGAAGGTATTAAGATTGCTGCCGGTGCCGTTGTTGGTGATCCGAAGAGCGATAAGATTGAATTAATCGCTAAAAATGTGAGGTGAGCAGGATATGTGTAACGCTTTAGGTATTGTCACCTTTCCAGGTGCTAATGTTCAGGTAAATGGTTTAGAAGAATATCGTCCGGTGGGAGCTTTCTCATTCCTGGGACGTTATCGTATGCTTGATTTCCCGATTTCTAATATGACGAATTCAGGTATTGAACAAATTCAAGTTTATTTAAAAGAAAAGCCTCGTTCTGTAATTGAACATTTAGGAACAGGCCGTCATTACAATATTAATTCAAAACGCGGTGGTTTAAGAATTTTGTATGGTGAAAACAAACCAGAATCAAGTTTCTATAATCATGATATCGCAAGCTTTAAGGCTAATTTGAGTTATATTGAAGGTGCTAATTTCCAATATGTTATTTTGGCGCCAAGCTATATGGTTTACAGCATGGATTATGATAAGCTGCTGAATGAGCATATTGAGAGCGGTGCTGATGTTACTGTTGTATATAAGAGTGTTGATAATGCTAAGACTAACTTTATCAATTGCGATACATTGAATTTGAATAAGCAAAGAGGTGTATTGTCTATTGATAAGAATCGCGGTAATTATAAAGCACGTAATATTTCAATGGAAACATATGTATTATCTAAAGAATTGTTTATTGATTTAATTCAGAAAGCTGTTAAAACCAGTTCTCTGTATTGGTTCAGAGATATTCTGAATGATGAATGTTCTGAATTGGATGTACGAGGTTATTCATTCCGTGGTTATCTGGCGGCAATTACTGATCTTACTGCTTATTATGAAGCAAATATGGAATTGATCAATATTGATACAGCAAATCAGATTTTCATGGAAGACTGGCCAATCTATACACGTACTAATGATTCTGCGCCTACTCACTATACGGATACTTCTTCTGTAATGCACGCGGTTATTTCTAATGGCTGCCGCATTGAGGGAACGGTAGAGAATAGTGTTATCGGACGCGGCTGTACAATCAAAGCGGGTGCTATTGTGAAGAACAGCGTTGTTCTGCCAGGCTGCTACATCGGTGAAGATGTTATCCTGGATAACGTTGTTGTAGATAAGAAAGCAAGAATCACACGTATGAAAGAAGTAGTAGGTATCTGCGGCTCTCCTGCGTATGTTCGGAGAGGAGATAAGATCTAATGGAAAGAATTCTGCTTGTAGCTGCTGAGGGACTGCCTTTTGTTAAGAGCGGCGGATTGGCGGATGTAATTGGTTCGCTGCCCTATGAGTTTAAGAAAAAAGGGTATGATGTTCGGGTAGTTTTACCGATGTATCGTAAAATCGCGTTGAATTGGCGCGATAAGATGACACATTTGCGTTCATATACGGTTAGTATCAATTATTCAGAAACACCGGTTAATTTGTATTATTACATCCTTGATGGTGTAACATTCTACTTTATTGAGAATGCTGGTTATTTTGAAAGAGAAGGACTGTATGGCTACATTGATGATGGTGAGCGTTTTGCTTACTATCAGAAGGCTGTTCTTGAAATGTGCAATCAGTTGGATTATTTCCCTGATATTATGCACACTCATGACTGGCATACAGGTATGATTCCTGCAATGTGCAAAGAAAATTACAATCACGATCCAAGATATCGTCATATTAAACATGTTTATACGATTCATAATCTAGCCTATCAGGGTAATTTCCCGGTTGAAATGCTGGAACCTTGTTTAGGATTAGGACATTATGTATTTGATAATGGTAATGTTCGTTTTGACGGCGGTATCAGCTTCATGAAATCAGGTATTGTTTATGCTGATAAAGTAACAACAGTATCACCATCTTATGCACAGGAAATCAAGACTCCGCAGTATGGCGAGCATCTTGAGACGGTTTTACGTTATCGTGAACCAGATCTGTGCGGTATTGTAAATGGTATCGATATTAATCTGTGGAATCCTAAAACAGACAATCTGATTGCATCAAATTACTCCCTGACAACTTATAAAAAAGGTAAGGGTAAGAATAAGACAGAATTGCAAAAGGAACTTGGTTTAACGGTTGATGAGAATGTAATGCTGATCAGTGTAGTATCACGTCTGACATGGCAAAAGGGTATTTATTTGATGATTGAACAATTATTTAATATTTGCTCACAGCCAATTCAGTTAGTTGTTCTGGGCAGCGGTGAAGCAGGTCTTGAGGAAAAACTGCGTGAAGCAGAAAATGCTAATAAGGGCAAGGTATGCTTCTATTGCGGATATAATGAGGCATTATCTCATAAAATCTATGCAGCTTCAGATTTATTCCTGATGCCGTCACTGTTTGAACCATGCGGTATTTCTCAGTTAATTTCAATGCGTTATGGTACATTGCCGCTGGTTAGAGAAACAGGTGGTCTTCGTGATACAGTACATGCTTATAATGAGTATACTCAGGAAGGTAATGGCTTCAGTTTTACGAATTATAACAGCAATGATATGATGCATGTTTTGTGGGAGGCAATCGATGTCTACTACAACCGTCCGGATATGTGGAAACAGATTGTTAAGAATGCGATGAAGACAGATGTATCTTGGTCTACATCAGCTGAATTCTATCTTGGTGTATTCCGCGAAATCGCTGGCTAAAAATGATTGATTTAAAGGGTCTCACTGAAAAGTGGGATCTTTTTGTATATTAGCTAAAGGATTGACTAAATTCATTTAACAAGTAATAATGATAATTAGATAATGAATCAGAGAGGAATGGCTCATGAAAAAGAAAATATTAATAATGTTGGAATTACTGCTGGCAGGATTGTTTATTTTCAGTGCTTATAAAATTATGGTAATGAGTCAGAAAAGCAATGATTCTGAGGCTTATTATAATGAAATCAGAAATATCCAGAATAATGAACAGATTCATGATCAAGTATCACCTGTCGAAGAGATTCCATATAAAAAAGTATTGCAGGATCTGAAGGTGAGAAATGAAGATGTTTTAGGATGGATCAAAATTGAAGAAACAAAAGTAGATTATCCGTTTGCTGCCGGTATAGATAATGCTTATTATTTGAGTCACTTAATTGATAAAACGGAAAACGAATATGGTTCGATTTTTATGGATATGCGTAATAGTTCAGATTTCAGTGATCGTCACACGGTGCTTTATGGACATAATGCACTTAATGGCACGATGTTTGGCTCATTAAAAAAATATAATGATGATGCTTATTTAAAAGAACATCCTTTTATAACTATTTATCAGGAGAATCAAACGCTTGTTTATGAAATATTTGGCGCTGGAGAGATAAAGGTATCATCAGATATATATAAATTTGATTTCATTAATGATGATGCGTTTACTGAATTTACTCAAGTATTATGCACACAGTTAAATGTTGAAGCAGAACTGGATAGTGAGGATCAGATTTTAACACTCTCAACATGTACAGACTTTAATGATTCAAAACGATTTATTGTCTGCGCAAAGCTTATTGAAGTAAAATCAAACAATAATTAAGGCATGCCTGCTAAATTCGACATGTCTTTTTATTTTTTTAAGGGATGAGCAAATGATTTGAAGATTGCTTGATTGTGAGCTATAATCAACCATTTATGCTTATTTTAATGCTGAAAATGGTAGGGTTTGAAGCTTAAATCAGCGTTTTACCGATAAAGCGGAAAATACTCAAAAAGCTGCAAATAACGGCTTTTAAACGGTATTTATAGGAAAAACATGGGAATGAAAATTTAGTATAATATAGATGTAATCAAAAGAAACAATAAATATAAAAAAAGGAGGTATATCATGAAGCAGAACAGAATAACAAAAAGAATTTTAGCAGTTATGATGTCATTTCTCATGGCCTTCTCATCTATACAGGGTTATGTAAAAGCGGAAACTGAATCAATGAATACAGAAAATGAAGAAGAAGTAATAAATGTTAATGATTCAGAAGAAGAGTTAGACCCGGATTTTAATGTTGAATCGGAAGATGAGGAAGAGAGTAATAAAGATTTTGAAGATGAAATCATCGATGATTCAGCAACCAGCAGTGACACTGAAGAAAAAGAACCAGCTGCTACTGATACTGATGTCATTGATCCGGCAACCGGCAGTGATGCAGAGGCAAACACAGAAGAAATAATTACACCTGATACAGATATCGTATGGGAAGATGTAGAAGGTGCACAGATTTATGGCTTGTTAGGAATGCAATATTACATGCGAAGCAATTTTGCACTTACTAATGAAGGCAAAGATATTTCGGATATGATTGACGTACCATCGGCAAAGGCATCGCTGAATGGTGTGACAATTCAGCAGGGCAATGATTATACCGTTAAGGGTGGTTCTACCTTTGAATTCAAATTTGAATGGCAGCCAGCCAACGCAGATCAGACAATCCAGGCCAATGATTATTTCACAATAGATATCGCAACGATTTCTGGATTACAGTACAGCAATCAAACTGCTAAGACGGATTTGCGTATCTCTGGTATTAAAGTAGGAGTTTATTATTTGACTTATGCGAATAGTGAATTAAAGTTTCATATTGAATTCAATGAAAATATTATATACTTTCAGGATATCAGCGGTTTCTTTAAAGGCAGCTCAACATTTAAAGATGTAACTGAAGCAACCGTAAATGAATTCTCTTTTATGGACGAATATTACGGAGAACTGACTGTTGAGAAAAAACCGGAAGTTGTAACTCCGCCAAGTACACCAAGCGGTACGGCGTGGAAGCCAAGCTTACCGAATGATTTTAATAAAAATGAAAAACCTTCATTAAAGAAAGATGTTAAATGGTTCGGTAATGATGCGCATCAAATCGAATATCGTGCAGGCTTTTTTGATTTAATTAAACAATATGAAGATGGAAATCCATTTGAAGGTCAAACTTATGAGAATGTGATTCTTGTTGATGAGTTAGATGCTAACCAAAAATATGTCAACGTCTACGGCAACGCACCTTTCTTTATTGAAATTCCGATTTTCTACTATGGTACTAATAATGCAGTTGGTTATTTGGGTACAAATAATGAAGAAGTAGTATTCAAATCTGGAACACAAGCTGCTAATCAGCCAGGTATGACAAGCAGTTCAATTAATATTAATAGTAGCAATTTTACTAAATTTACAAGTGATGATGGTGATGTAGAAGCATTAGTTGAAAGTACACCAAGAAGCTGGGGTATTGTAATAACTTCCACTAATACTCAAAAACTGATTATTAACCTTGGTAAGCTAGGATCTTTGGATCAGAGTGAAGCTATTACTATGAATGATATAAATAGTGGTTGGAAACTGACTGACTATTATAAAACTTTGCAAAATAGGATAAAGACAGCTGAAAAAAACATTGAAGAATATGAAAATGATTCAAATTCACCATTGGTATTGCTTCAGACACGATTAACTAGTCTTGATACTTATTATAGAAAAAATGATCCATCGCTTGCATATATTGATGAGCTTAATGCATTTATTGAAGCAGTTGAGGATTATATCAATGATCCTTCAATCCAAACAGTGCCGGTCTTAGATGAAAATATAAAAGCAAAAGCACTTAATGCATCAGCTGATGTATTAGCGTCTTTGAATAATTACCGTAAAGATATCACTGTATACAACAATAACAAAGCTGCTTATATTCAAAAATGGCAAGATAAGATTGATATTTATAAAAAAACGATAGAATATTATATTCCTGAAGAAATTCAGAATGATACAAATAAAAAGGCAGATGCACCCGTTTATGGATTTATTATTAAATATCGTACTGAAGTCACAAATTTATCACAGACTACGGTGACAAATAATGTTATGGTTAAGACGGGTACTGTGGAATATGAAAGCAGTATTATCGCAAAGCATAATTTCACAGCCGGTATTAAAGGTAATTATATTAATGGCGATGTTGTTTTAGTTAAAGCAGACAGTAAGTACGGTTATAAAGAAGAGAATTTAGGTAATACGGCAGTTAAGGGTATGGCTGGTGTCGAGTTTGAAGTTTATGAAGTCGGATCTGCTACGCCACTGCAGTTAATGCCTGCTTCTGCTGGACATTATGTTTATATCGCTGGTAATCATACAGGTGATGCGAAATTTACACAGACTTTGGTTACCGATGCTAACGGAGCTATCGCAATCAGTTCATTACCATCAATGGGTAATTACTATTTCAAAGAAGTAAGTAATCCAAATGGATATTATACTGGTCAAAATACAATGATTCCTTTCACGGTTGACAAAAATCAAATAACTTATAAGCTTGCGGAAAATGTTGCCCGTGCAATTACACTAACTAAAATTGACGGTGATACTAACAAGGCTTTAGAAAAAGTTGAATTTGCATTGTATGATGAAGTGACTGGTAGTGAATTAACCGGCTTCACTAAATCTGAAGGGGCATATATCTATGACCAAAAAGGTAGTGCAAAACTGCTTACTGATGCAAAGGGGTTGCTTCAGATTCGCAATCTTCCAGCCGGCAGCTTCTACTTAAAAGAAATTAAGCCTTTGGATGATTATAAGCCATTAGAAGATACAAGCAATTATTTCCCATTTGAGTTATCCTTAGGTTTGCCTGAGGATGGCGGTAAAATTATTGAAATCAACAATGGCAATGCAATCAAAAATTATAAAGAAGATGTTGAAGAACAGCTGTATGACCTAAAGGTTATTAAAAAGGGCAGTGATGATGTTGTACTGCCAACTGTAAAATTCGATTTATATACAGCTGCTGACAATCGATTAGTAGGCAGTTATGTAACAGATGCGAATGGTACATTTACAGTCAGCAATTTATCAGCCGGCAGTTATTACCTTGTTGAGACACAGGGAGCTGACGGATATGATTATGATTCAAGCATTCATTATAATGTAACACTTAGCGGTGATGAAACAGTGATTACTAAAACGATCATCAACGAAAAAAAGAAGGCACCAATTGATCCAACAGACCCAGTTGATCCAGGAAGACCTTCACGGCCTGATCCAGATAAACCAACGGTAGATATTCCTGAGGAGGATGTACCTCTAGGCCCTGGTGAAGAAATCGTCGATATTATTGATGAGGATGTACCTCTATCTGACGGCGGCGCCAATGCTTTTGTTGAAATAGAAGATGAAGAAGTACCGCTGGGGGCAGGTGTTGAGGTTCCAAATACAAAAGATAGTTTGTATTATTGGATTCCAGTTCTGGCTCTGTCAGCTTTAGGTATTATGCTGTTAAATGTATTACGCAGAAAATGTGCAGAATAGAAATTGAAGGACAGGTCTAAGATCTTGTCCTTTTCTTTTTATGCAATCTGATTAAAACAATTCACAATGCCTGCATATTATAAAAAGAGCATTGGCTGCGATAATTTTAATTATTGTAAAATGATTGAAAAATGAACAGGATATTGTATAATTAAAATAAATGGTAAGGATAGAAGAAAGGACGGTCTGTGATGAAAGAATTTATGCAATTAAAAAAAGTAGGCGTCGTATTGCTTTCAGCGCTGCTAATGGCAGGCTGTACCTCAGGTAACATTGATAACACTGATCAAACGGTGGTAAATATCACTGATGAAGAAGTGCCGTTGTCAGGACGTGCAGGCAAGGTTGAAGTGCTTGTGCCGACAGCTTCTAATCAGTCAGTAAAGAAAAATGATTATGCATTGCTGGATTATTCAAATAGTTCTCAGGGATATGTAATGCTTAAATATCTGAAAGCAGCGGATAAGAAGATTAAAGTTCAGGTAAGCTTGAATGAAGGAACGGTATATACTTATAATTTGAATTCCAGATCTGAATATGAGGTTTTCCCGTTAACGCAGGGAGATGGCTCGTATAAGATTCAGGTGTTTGAAAATATATCGGGTACTAAATATATTCAGGTATTTTCAGAGACGGTCGATGTGAAGCTTACAGATGAATTTTCTCCATTCCTTTATCCAAATCAGTATGTAAATTTCTCAGCTTCAAGTGAGGCGGTTAAGTTTTCTAATACAATGAATAAACAGGCGGTAACTGATCTTGATGTAATTAAAAATGTATTTGATTATGTAACAGATACGATCAGTTATGACTATGATAAAGCTAAAACAGTTCAATCTGGTTATCTGCCTGATGTGGATAAGGTCTTAAAAGATAAAACCGGCATCTGTTTTGATTATGCGGCTTTAATGACAGCTATGCTGCGCAGTCAGGGCATTCCAACTAAACTGGTAATTGGTTACAATAAAGATGTTTATCATGCATGGATTTCTGCCTATACGAAGGATAATGGCTGGATTGACAGTGTAATTAGTTTTGATGGTAATAAGTGGACGATGATGGATCCAACTACGGCCTCTACCATCGGTAAAAATAAGCCGATTGACCCAAATAATTATCAGGGTAAATATACTTACTAGGAGGGTGGTGCTGCTATGCAGTCACAATGCAGGCTTAGTTCTGAGCGGCTGGCAGTTTTCTGCCTTGAAATGGGGATGCTGGTGCGTTCAGGAGTAGATTTGTCAGCGGCATTAAATGCATTAGGGGCTGATGCCGCATCATCACTTGAACGTGATTTATATCAGTCAATTCATCAACAAATGGAAGCAGGTGCTTCCTTTTCTGAGGCACTGGCAGCAGCCGGTGCTTTTCCTGATACGTTGGTATGGATGATTCAGCTCGGTGTTGAGAGCGGTGATTTGAGTCTGATTTTAGATTCAATGTATGATTATTATACGCGTGAAGCTGAATTGGAAAAAGAAATAAAAAATGCCTGTGTGTATCCGCTGATTATGCTGGCGATTATGACGGCTGTATTATTCTTAGTCGTATATAAGGTTCTGCCAGTATTTAACGGTGTATTTCTACAAATGGGAATCAGCTCACCGGCTTGGCTTGTACTCTTGATGGAGATCTTCCATGTCGTTGTTAGCCTGCTGATCATTTTGTGTGTGCTTTTAGGAGCTGGATTGCTCATTGTGGGTTTCGAATCAAAAATGGGCGGCAGACAGCTATTGACCTCATGGATCAAACGAGTTTTTATCCGGTCAAAAATTAATAAATGGTCGGATATCGGTCGTTTTTATTCAATTATGGAGCTGTGTGTACGCTGTGGCTTACCAATGGAAAAGGCATTTACTTTTATGCTGCAGCTGATTACACATCCTCAGCTTCAAGAGAAAGTGAAGCAGTGCCAGATTGAGTACAGTCAGGGTAAATCAATCAGTGATTGTGTTGATGAAATGCAGCTGCTTACGCATGCGGAAAGCTGTCTGCTGCATCTGGGAGAACAGAGCGGTGAGGCGGCAATGGTATATCGCCGGATTTCTGACACATATATGAAAAAAGCAGAAGAAAAGATTAATGAGACAGTGAATCTGCTTGAACCATTGCTGGTTGGTCTTATGTGCTTCATGGCAGGGTCAATTTTAATTGCTTTAATGCTGCCGCTGATGAATGCCATGCTTGTAATAGGCGGTGCTTAAGATGTTTTCTAAAAGAGTGATGCTGGCTGTTGCTTCCGCATGTTTAATCGTAGGTTTATTTGGATTTGAATTTAACATGTTTTCTAAGCAGCAGAAAGCTGAGAGTAAGCAAAATCTGATTCATTCACTAAATGACGCGGCAATCCACTGTTATGCGGTAGAAGGAAGATTTCCGCCGTCTCTGGATTATTTGTGTGAAACATATGGCATTTATTATGATCATGAGGCTTATACTGTTTTTTATGAAATATTTGCCTCAAATATGATGCCAGATATTACCGTGATTGACCGGGAGGCACAATAATGAAAAAGCAGCGAACCAGTACACAGTTTATGTCTCTGCTTTTGTATTGCCTTTTTGCGGTGTGCGCGTGTCTGATGGTTGCGTTAAGCGCTCAGGCATATCAGCAGCTGCAGAAAAACAGACAGAATGATTTAAATACGATGAATGTATTTTCTTATATTAATAATAAATTAAGGGAAAATGATGTTGAAAAGGGAGTTACTGTTTTAAATATTGATCAATGCAGTGTACTCAAGCTGACAAGTGTTGAAGGAGATTTTGAAACAGCGACATATATTTATAGCAAAGACGGCATGCTTTATGAAATATATGCGGCAGCTGATATTGAAGTAAGTCTTGATGACGGACAGCCTTTGCTGGCGTGCAGTCAGCTGTCTTTTGAATTATCTGAGTCATCGGTGATTATTTATTATGAAACCGCGGATCAGAATGTGCAGACAATGACTAAATATTTAAGGGCAGGTGAATGAGATGCGAAAATTCCTGCGTGAACATCTGCAGCTGATGGAGCTGCTCATTTGTATCTTATTTTTTATGGCTGGTTCATTGATGGCCGTTTCACTGTTCCTTCGTGCCTCACAAGTTGAGAAGCAGAGTCAGGAATTGCAGTCAGCGGTAAATGCAGCCCAACTACAGGCAGAGCTATTAAGAATCAGCGATGAGTTAACTGAACCGCATCTTTATTATGATGCAGGCTGGCAGACATGCGATGCCGATGATGCAGTGTATCGGCTGGATATTAGTTCACAGCGTGAGCATGTCTTGTCTTTATCGGTATATCGGCTGACCCATGAGGAAGCTGAATTAATTTATTTAATGGAGACAGGGGGACGGTTATGAAAAAGCATCGCATTACCCTTGTTGGCAGTTCATGTCTGCTGTTGGTATTTACAATTTTGATTTTAGATGTATTGGCGATGTCGGCTTATCTGAATGCTGTCAGTGATCAGCGTATGAGTCAGCGTTACGCGGCATCCATCAGTGCTTACTACACGGCTGATGCCAAGGCGTCTGAGCTGTATCAGCAAATCGTCAAAGAAACTCAAGCGCTGCCAGAGGCATGCGGTCTGCTGCAGAATCAGGGGATTGAGTGTCGGGCTGATGATGAAAGCTTGACATATTACATCGATATTGACGCGTCGCGGCTGTTGAAGGCACAAGTCAAAATGGAGCTTACAGATAAACGGATCATCGGCTGGCAGGTCATCGTTAAGGATGAAGAGCTGGATCAGGATTATCCGCTTTGGCAAGGAGAGAATTAATATGGAACTTATTGATATTTTAACAGCGGCTGTTAATCAGGGAGCTTCGGATATTTTCTGTGTAGCCGGTTCACAAATCAGATTAAAAATCAGTGAACAAATGGTTATATACAGTGATGAATTGCTGAAAGCATCGGATTGTTCGGAATTAGTTAAAACAGTGTATCAGTTGGCAGACCGTAACCTTAATCTATTATTTGAAAAGCAGGAGGATGATTTTTCCTTTTCCTTATCAAATTTGGCTCGTTTCCGCATTAATGCTTATCTGCAGCGTGGTTCACAGGCTTTGGTTATTCGTGTCATTCGATATAACTTACCAGATTATCGTGAAATAGGTATCCCTGAGCGAGTTATGGAGCTTACTCAGCTGCATAAGGGGCTGGTGCTGATTACAGGAACCGCTGGCAGCGGCAAATCGACAACCTTAGCTTGTATGATTGATGCTATCAATGCTCAGCGCAGCGGTCACATCATCACCCTTGAAGATCCTATTGAATATTTGCATCATCATAAAAAAAGCCTTGTCAGTCAGCGTGAAATTGGTGTTGATACAGGCAATTACGCTTCAGCATTGGCAGCGGCTATGAGGCAGGCTCCAGATGTGATTCTGCTAGGTGAAATGCGTGATTATGAAACGATTAAAAACGCAATGACAGCAGCGGAGACCGGACATTTGATCTTCTCGACTTTGCATACCTTTGGAGCTGTTAATGCCATTGACCGCATCATTGATGTATTTCCGCCTCAGCAGCAAGCACAGATACGGGTTCAGCTTTCCATGTCCTTAAAGGCAATCATCTCACAGCAGCTGATTCCTTGCCTTCAAGGCGGAGTCATTCCAGTATTTGAAATCCTGCCGATCAATACAGCAGTCGCAAACTTAATTCGTGATGGCCGTACTAATCAAATTCAGACAATTCTGACATCAGCGGGTACAGCCAATGGCGGTACGATGGACAGTAATCTATATCAATATTACAAAGCGGGAAAAATCAGTCTTGAGGACTGTCTGCGCTGCTGTGAAAATATCGATCAGATGAAAAAGCGGATTGGTGAATAATCCAAGGTATTTCACTTAAATTATCTTGTGATTGAATTGACATATTGATTTTACTTATTGCCCGGTAGGTGGGTTAGTGTTATAATAAGCGTGTAAATTAAGGAGGATTTTTGTTATGGCAAAAAGAACTGTAAGAGATTTAGATGTTGCAGGCAAACGCGTAATCGTTCGTGTCGATTTCAACGTACCTAGAAAAGACGGCGTGATTACAAACGACAACCGAATCGTTCAAGCATTACCTACAATCAAGTATCTAGTTGAAAATAAGGCAAAAGTCATTTTGATGTCTCACTTAGGCAAAGTAGATCATAAAGATCCTGAAAAATGCGAAGCTGACAAGAAGAAAAACAACATGGAAGTTGTGGGCAAGCGCCTTGCGGAATTAGTTGATACAAAGGTTACTTTTGTACCAGTTACCCGCGGTGAAGAATTAGAAAAAGCAGTTGCTGATCTGAAAGACGGCGAAATCGTATTGATGCAGAATACCCGTTATGAAAAGGGTGAAAGCAAGAATGATCCTGAATTAGCTAAATATTGGGCTTCATTAGGTGATTTATTTGTTGAAGATGCATTTGGTTCAGTTCACCGTGCCCATGCGTCTACGGCAGGTATTCCTTCAATTCTGCCATCAGCATTAGGTTTCTTAGTAGAAAAAGAAGTTAAAATGCTGGGTGCTGCTGTCGATACACCAGTACATCCTTTCGTTGCTATCATCGGCGGTGCAAAAGTATCTGATAAGATCGCTGTTGTTGACAACCTGCTGAAAATCGCTGATAAAGTTATCATCGGCGGCGGTATGGCTTATACTTTCTTAAAGGCTCAGGGTCTTGAAGTTGGTAAATCATTAGTTGAAGAAGATAAGATTGAATTAGCAAAAGAATACTTGGCTAAGGGCGGCGATAAGCTGGTTCTGCCAGTTGACCACGTATGCGCAGATGCATTTGCTGAAGATGCAAATACAAAGGTTGCTGATAATGATGCAATCCCTGCAGATATGATGGGTCTGGATATCGGTCCTAAGACAATCGCACTTTATAAAGAAACACTGGCTGGTGCTAAGACTGTTGTATGGAATGGCCCAATGGGTGTATTTGAAATGAAACCATTTGCTAAAGGTACATTAGAAGTATGTACAGCAATCTCTGAATTACCTGGCGCTACTACTGTAATCGGCGGCGGTGATTCTGCGGCAGCTGCTATCCAATTGGGATTTGCTGAAAAATTCTCACACATCTCTACTGGCGGCGGTGCATCACTTGAATATATGGAAGGAAAAGAATTACCGGGTATTGCGGTAATCGCGGAAGCTTAATTATGAGAAAACCTATTATTGTCGGAAACTGGAAGATGAATAAAACAATTGCAGAAGCAGTTGAATTCATCAATGCCGTTGATCCTTTTTGCCATGATGGCGCTACATATGGTGTAGCAACTTCATTCCTTGCGTTGAACGACGCTAACAAAGCAGCTAAAAACTTAATCGTTGCTGCTGAAAACTGCCACTTTGAAGACAATGGTGCATTCACTGGTGAAGTTTCAGTTCCTATGCTGGAAGAAATCGGTGTTAAATACTGCATCATCGGTCACTCAGAACGCCGTCAAATGTTTGGCGATACTGATGAAACAGTAAATAAAAAAGCTAAGAGACTGATTAAAGCTGATATTACACCTATCGTTTGTATCGGTGAAACAGAAGCTCAGTTTGATGCTGGTGAAACTGAAAAAGTTATCCGTGATCAATTAACTGGCAGTTTAGCTGATTTATGCCCTAAATGTGTAGAAAATCTGGTGATTGCTTATGAACCAATCTGGGCTATCGGCACAGGTAAATCAGCAACTAAAGAAATCGCTCAAAACTGCTGTCACATCGTGCGTGATCAAGTAGCTAAAATGTATGGCGATGAATGTGCTTCTAAAGTACGTGTTCAATATGGCGGTTCAGTTAAACCTGAAAACATTAAAGAATACATGGCAATGGAAGACATCGATGGTGCATTAATCGGCGGTGCTTCATTAAAGGTTGATTCATTTAAAGAATTAATTGAAAAAACTCGCTAATTGAAATACTTAAAGGATCGTGAAAACTCATGATCCTTTTTTTGCGGCCTTAAATGGCTCACTTAACATGATTAGCTTATGTAAAATTAGTCTATTATAATTCTTAACCAAACTATTTAGGAAGATAAATGTCCCACTTAGGAATAGTTCATTTTTAAACAATACGTCTTTTGTTAAAATTTACATAAAGTGGTGTATCTAAAGTAAATATCATAATCGGCAGGCAGAACAGGAATGAAATTGAGCGGTGAAACATTAAAATTGATTCAGATTAAAGGAGGGGTTAGAGTAGCATTGTTCACTGATTGTTGATGGTTTCTGTTAGTGCGGAATGATTTTTCACACCCTTGCAAAAGGCGTAAATCCTTAAAAAAACTATTCTGTGAGGAGGCTCTGATATGTTTGAAAAAATAGTAGATATGTTTATCAGCTTTGGACAGCGGCATAAGCGAATGCGTTTTATGGCTGTCATTGTGTTGTTTTTAGTATGTTGTGGGAATACCCTATACACTTATGTTCAGGGAATTCAGAAAAAATTAAGGGAAAGCTTTTTAATTAAAGAAAGGGAGGAGATATCGATTATCAATCGAAGAAGCTATCGTTTAACGGCAGCAGCATTAAGTCTCTGTATGTGTTTGAGTCTGATGCCAACGGTATTAGCTAATCAAGAGGAATTGCCTTTAGACCAAGATAACACTTCAGAAACAGAGTTAGCCGAATCTAATCGGGGGGGGGGTATTAATCCCTTAGAAAATACTGAAAATGGTTTACATACAGTATCAACAGCTTATGAAGATGCGGTATCACGCTTCATGGCATTGCCTGCAAGTGAAAGTATTGCAGAGATAACGTCAGAGGAAGAAATCAATGTTATACTCAAACAAATTGATGCAGCTATGACAGCCTTTGAGGCTTTAAGTGAGGAAGAAGCAAAACAATTTAGTGAGGAGCACAGCGATCTGCTTATGGCTGTCACTTCGCTGAATGAAGCAATTATTGGTACGCGTCCGGTAATATTGAACGAGAATGAAATTGCTGTTAATAATGCTGAGGGATTTCAATCAGCAATTTCATCAGCAAATGATGGAGATACGTTAAAGCTTACGCAAGATATTGATCTTGGGAATATAAGTATTGTAATTAACAAACCATTGATTATTGATTTAAATGGACAGACGATCTCTCAGAGCAGGGGTAATACAATCACATTTTCTGCTGATTCAACGCTAACTATCACTGATACAGCCACAGGCGGAAAAATAACTTCAACCGGAGCTTCAGGACGGGCTGTTTATAATGGAGGCTCAGGTACTATTTTAATAGAGGGTGGTACATTAGAAGCAACAGGCGACAGCAGCAGAGTTATTTACAACAGCAGCACTGGCACTATAATAATTAATGGAGGTATAGTGTCATCAAATGCTCAATATGAAGGCATAGCGGTCTATAATTATGATGATGGTGAAATTGAAGTAAATGGCGGTACAGTAGAAAATCTTTCTACGATGGGGCCAACTGCAATCTATAATTATGCTGATGGCAAAGTCACTGTTACAGGCGGCAAGGTTGAATCAAAGGGTAATCCAACTAGCGCGATTTATAACCACTCCAACGGAAGTATTAAAGTATCCGGCGGGGAAGTAATTACGACAGATGGAATCAGTAGTTATACAATCACTAATTATTCTTCAGGTTCAGTAGAAATCAGCGGCGGCATTATTTCGGCTTTGAAGGGTACTGCAATTCTTAATTCAACAGATGGCAATATTAAAATTTCAAGTGGTACAGTATCAGCAAGTGCTGGTTATGCAATTTACAATGGATCTCTTGGTACGGTTAATATCAGCGGCGGTACAGTATCAGCCAATATAAAACATACAATCTATAATGTTTCTACCGGTAAAATAACTATCAGCGATGTGGCAAAAGTTACCAATGCTTCTAATGGCAGCAGTGCGATTTATCTTAATGCCGTGCCGTCACCAGCGGCAATAATTCTTGAAGTAAATGGTGGTACAGTAGAAAATACATCAGTTCCTCAAGGCTACTCAGTATATTTCAATACAAATGGCACAGGGGTAACCTATGATAATCTAAATAATTATTATAATAAAACAAGTGGTACAGTTGGCAAGGTTTTCCCAACTCAACAAATTGCTGGTGCTGTTGACGTTATTTCGAGTGAAGGTCTTATAAAAGATTCTTATGCTAGTCTTGCTGATGCGATTGAAAATGCAAATTCCGGCGATACGTTAAAAATTAATTCAAACATTGATCTTGGCAACGCTGGCGTAACGATTTCTGGCAAGACCCTTACAATTGATTTAAACGGACAAACCGTAGCTAGCAGTGGGGGAATCTCTGCAATTCAACTTGAAAATAATGCGAATCTTACAATGACAGATAACACTACAAACAAGACAGGCATGTTAATGACTACATCGAGTGGTACTGCTTCTATTTATAATACTTCTAATGGAAGTATTGTTATAAATGGTGGTACGGTCTTAACGACAGCATCAGGCTATGGAATCATTAATGTCTCAGGTACAATTGTAGTAAATGGTGGTACTGTTTGGGCAAAGACTAGCGGTGGTTATGCAATCTTTGACTTGTCATCTAATGATATCGAGATTAACGGTGGTACAATAAATGGCAACTTACAGCCTTCAATATCTCCGGCAATTGTCTCAGTGAGCGTTTTACCTGAGACTGTAAGATTAAAAGCTGGTAAAACACAACAATTTAATGCTCTTGTCAGCAGTATAAATAAACCTAATTTAGCGGTGACTTGGTCTGTTTCCGGCAGCACGAATCCCGGTACAACGATCAGTAATACTGGCCTTTTAACCATTGCAGAAGATGAGACTGCATCAACACTGACCGTAAAAGCCACCTCAAATGCCGATTCAAGTAAATCTGGCAGCGCAAAAGTGACAATTCCACCTGATACTACTGCACTTGATACGGCAATTACCGCAGCAATTCAAGCAAAGAATAACGTAACTGTCAGCAATCAGCCTGCTTCGTCGGTTTCAAGTGGTACTAAGTTTGTCACAACAGCTGAAATGAAGGCACTCACCGATGCAATTAGCGAAGCTGAGGATGCAATAGACACAGTGACAACTTTATCAGAAGTTCAAGATGCGATAGATGCGCTGAACACGGCTGTTGATACTTTTAAGGCGGCAATTAAAACAGGAACCCATACTACATCGAGCGGCGGCAGCAGACCTTCAAGCAAACCATCCACAGATGAAACACCAAGCACCATTACAGAAGGTGAGATTAAGGTGGAAGGTAATGTTGACGAGAGCGGCAATACAATTGTTACACTCCCTGAACAGATTATTAAAGATGCTGTAAAACAAGCTGAAGCAGAAGCAAAGGAAAATGGCGATCCAAAAAGCGGTATCTCGCTTGTGATACATGTTGATACCAATAATTTGACAGGCAGCGGTGTTACTGTCAATTTACCTAAGGTTACGCAGGAAACGATAATTAATAAAAAAATTGTGAATACTGTGCTTGTATTAGATAATCCGGATATTCAGATAGATATGAATCTAGTGGCAATAAAAGAAATTTATCGTCAGGCAAAGGCAGATGTGAATATTACTGTTGTCAAACAAGATAATAATAAGCTCACAGCCAGTATTAAGCATTTAATTGGTGAGCGTCCGGTATTTAGTTTGACTGCTTCATATGGCAGCAAACGTGTGTCAGATTTTGGTACTGGCTTGGTTTCAGTTACTATACCGTATACTTTACAAGCTGGCGAAAAAGCAAGTGATTTATTTGCTGTATATATTGATGAAGTGGAGAATGCGGCGGCAATTGCAAATTCTGTATATGATGCAGAAAATAAACTATTGCGTTTCACTACCAATCATTTCTCATTATATGGAGTGGGTTATAATGCAGCGGCTAACTTTAATGATATCTTAAATCATTGGGCCAAGGATGACATTCAGTTTATGGTGAACCGCGGTTTATTAGCGGGCACGAATGATGTTAGCTTTAGTCCTGATGCCGCTGTAAGCAGGGGAACACTTGCTGCTATATTGGGCAGAATGGCTAATGCGGATATCAGCGGTTATACAAAGAGCAGTTTTACCGATGTAAAGAAGGATGCCTATTACATGGGTTATGTGGAATGGGTAAATACAAAAGATATAATGAACGGTAAAACATCAGCTGCCTTTGCTCCTGATTCAGCAATAACCCGTGAAGAAATGGCATTGATCTTATTCAATTACACGAAGGCAATGAAAATGAATTTACCAGCTATCTATGCTGAAAATATCTTCGCTGATGCTTCAAAAATTTCTGCTGAGGCAGCAGATGCAGTAAAGCAGCTGCAGATGGCCGGTATCCTGGCTGGTAAATCAGAGAATAGGTTTGATCCGCAGGGAATCGTGACTAGAGCTGAAGTATCCGCTATAATTCATCGTTTTATTAAGCTGACAATGAATGGAACGCTTGATCAGGGCTGGACTCAAAATGATGCCGGTCAGTGGATGTACTTTGAAAACGGTGCTGCTGTAAAAAATCAGATTAAGAACATTGATGGAAAAGACTACAAGTTTGATATTTTTGGTATAGCAACAGACATATCAGCTTCAAAACCACAGGCAGATACACCTGAAAAGAATAAAGAGACATATACAGTTAAATCTGGTGATTGTTTCTGGAGTATCGCAAGAATGTTTAATGTGGATATGTATACATTGGCTGTTAGCAATGGAAAAACACTTTCAGCCATAATTTATCCAGGCGAAATTTTGATTATCCCCCAACAATAATAAGCAGAAAAGATTTTTATAGGAAGGTGTCATAGCACTTATGCCCTTCCTTTTTACTGGCTTTAAGTATTATTTCAGCATGGATGTTCGAAAATAGAACGAAAAATGACGCTGCTTGCTATGAAAACATGAAAATTATCAAAAAAATATGTAAAAAGATGTAATAAGCTATTGAAAAAAACTGAAAATGTAATATACTAATAACTATCAAATGACAAAGGAGATAGTTCATATGAAAAAATTAATGAAAGTGTTTGCCGTTGCCTGCCTTTCCGCAATGACATTAACGGCATGCAGTAATGACTCTGGTTCCGGTACTCCGGATACACCTAACGATTCCGGTACCGCAGGTACTGATGCAGTCAAGATTGGTCTGCACTATGAATTGACTGGCGATGTTGCTGATTACGGCACAGCTGAAAGCAAGGGTTCTCATCTTGCAATCAAATTGGCCAATGAAGCAGCCGGCAGTGATAAGTATGTAGCTGTTGAATATGATGACAAGTCAGATCCGACTGAATCTGTCAGCTTGTCTACAAAGCTTGTATCAGACGGCGTTGCTGGCGTGGTAGGTCCTGCGACTTCTGGTGCATCTGCAGCTAGTTATCCGATTTTGAATGATGCGAAAGTGCCGGTAATTTCACCAAGCGCTACCGCTAATAATCAAACATTAGTTAATCCTGATGATCCTACATCAGCTGTATATGATTATGTATTCCGTGTTTGCTTTGAAGATTCTTATCAGGGTGCTGCTATGGCTCAATATGCTGTTGATAACCTGTCAGCTCAGAAAGCAGCAATTTATGGTTCATCTTCAAGTGATTACGCTTTAGGTTTAAAAGAAGCCTTTACAGAACAATTTGAAAAACTTGGTGGTACAATTGTTGCCAGTGAATCTTATCAGGATAAAGATACTGATTTCTCTTCTGTTTTAACTACATTAGCTTCTAAAGAATTTGACGTATTATACATCCCGGGTTATTATAATGAAGCTGGGCTGATCATCAAACAAGCAAGAGATATGGGCATTAATGTTCCAATTATCGGTGCTGATGGTTTTGACTCAACGACTTTAGTAGAATTAGCAGGTGCATCTGCACTGAATGATGTTTTCTTTACAACTGCTTATACAACAGTTGGCGCTTCTGATAAATTACAGGCATTCATCGATGCATTTAAAGCTGAATATGGTGAAGAACCGGCAATGTTTGCAGCGCTTGCCTTTGATGCTACTAATCTTTTGATCCAAGCAATTGAAACAGCCGGCTCAACTGATACTGCAGCAATTCAAAAAGCATTGACTGAAGTTAATTTCTCAGGTGTTACTGGTGACTTTACATTTGATGAAACACATACTCCAATTAAATCAGTATTAGTTGTTGAACTGGTTGACGGCGTTCAATCTACAGCTGTATCTGTCAGTCCTACTGAATAAGATCATCTTAAAGTGAAAATTCGCTGAATAGGAGAAAGAAATCTTTCTCCTATTTTACCAATTTTAAAGGGAGGTAGAATCATGACAGTATTTTTCCAACAATTGATCAACGGACTGTCGCTGGGAAGTATCTATGCGCTGATCGCATTAGGATATACGATGGTTTATGGAATTATTAAATTAATCAACTTTGCTCATGGCGATATTTATATGCTGGGAGCTTACATCGGATTTATGGCCATTACGGTACTAGGAGTAGGTTTCTTTCCGGCACTGCTTATCGCAATGGTTGGCTGCGCTATTTTAGGTGTAGTTATTGAACGCATCGCTTATAAGCCGCTGCGTAATGCAACTAGAATCGCGGCGCTGATTACCGCTATTGGTGTTTCCTATTTCATCGAGGCGATGACACAGCGGTTTATGGGTACTAATGTACGTGCTTTTCCTAATGTGCTGAGTACAGAAGTCATTCAGTTTGCGGGACTGCGCATTTCTTATCAACAGATTTATATCTTTGTTACAACGATCGTATTGATGCTGATTCTGCAGACGATTGTTAAGAAGACAAAGGTTGGCCGTGCGATGCGCGCGGTATCGGTTGATGCGGATGCAGCTCGTTTAATGGGTATTAATGTTGACGCGACAATATCCTACACTTTTGCAATCGGGTCAGCACTTGCCGGCGCGGCAGGTGTATTAGTTGGTATTTATTATAATTCCATCAATCCATTAATGGGTATGGTACCAGGTGTAAAAGCTTTTATCGCGGCGGTATTTGGCGGTATCGGCATTGTTCCGGGCGCGATGTTCGGCGGTTTCTTTATCGGTATCGCGGAAGCGTTGGTCAGCGGTTACGGCGGTTCTCTGTATAAAGACGCCGTTGTATATATCATTTTAATTGTTATCCTGATTATTAAGCCGGCAGGTCTGCTTGGTAAGAATGTAAAGGAAAAGGTATAAGCTTATGAAAAAAATGTTTAATAAATATAACTTATGCTGGATTCTGAGTATGATTGGTTCCTATGTATTGCTTAGTGTATTAATGTCTGCGGGAATCATTGATTCTGTATATCAGACCGTTGTTACAACGATCATCATTAATATCATTCTGGCCACCTCATTGAATTTAATCATTGGTATTACCGGACAGTTCTCATTAGGTCATGCTGGTTTTATGTGTATCGGTGCATATAGTGCCGGTGTTATGGTAAAACAGATGCCTTCAATGACTGGTTTTATGCTGGGAATTCTGATTGGTGTAATTATCAGTGCTATTGTAGCGATGATTGTAGCGATTCCAACTCTGCGGTTAAAGGGTGACTATTTAGCAATTGCCACTTTAGGCTTTGGTGAAATCATCCGTATCGTTGTGCTGAATATGAAAATCACAAATGGCGCGGCGGGTTTAGTATTACCTAAGATGCTGAACTTTCCGTTTATGTATGGAGTGCTGATGCTTTGCTTGATTGTGATTATCAACTTTGTACGCAGTGCGCCGGGGCGTGCCTGTATTTCAGTGCGTGAGGATGAAATCGCATCAGAAGCAATGGGTATCAATACAACTAAATATAAGGTTTACGCATTTATTATCGGCGCGGTGATCGCTTCAATAGCCGGCGCGATGTATGCGGGTAATTTCTATGTAATTAAACCGGAAATGTTTACCTTTAATAAATCAATTGATATACTTGTAATGGTAGTATTTGGCGGTATGGGCAGTATGACTGGATCAGTGATTGCGGCAATTGTTATTGGACTGCTGAATTCATTCCTGCAGAACTTCTCAAGTGTGCGGATGATTGTTTATGGCATTGCTTTAGTCTGCATTATGATCTTCAGACCTAGCGGCTTGCTGGGCACCAAAGAATTTACTTTCTCCGGAATTGGCAATTTCTTTAAGAAGAGAAAGGAGGTTAAAAAATGAATGTTTTAAAAGTGAGCGGACTGACTAAAAATTTTGGCGGTCTATGCGCGGTATCCAATGTTAACATGGAACTGAATGAACGAGAATTAATTGGTTTGATTGGTCCTAACGGCGCTGGTAAAACGACATTGTTTAACCTATTAACAGGTGTTTATGAACCAAGCAGCGGTAAAATTGAATTGAATGTCGATGGTAAAATGAAAAGTATCGGCGGCTTAAAACCTTATGTTGTAACAGCGATGGGCCTAGCCCGTACATTTCAGAATATCCGTCTGTTTAAAAGTCAAAGCGTTTTGGATAATGTAAAGATTGCGATGCATAAAAATATTAAATATGGCACCGCGGCGGCGATTCTTCGTCTGCCTAAATTCTATGCTGAGGAAGAGCGTGTTCAGCGCGAGGCTGAGGAATTGCTGAAGGTAGTTCATCTATATGATAAAAAGGATGAACTGGCTAAGAATCTGCCTTATGGCGAACAGCGCCGTCTTGAAATTGCCCGTGCGCTGGCAACCTCACCTAAAATCTTATTCCTGGATGAACCGGCTGCCGGTATGAATCCGCAGGAAACTGCTGAATTGACAGAATTGATTCATAAAATCAAAGAGGATTTTAATTTAACCGTTATTCTGATTGAACATGATATGTCCTTAGTTATGACTATTTGTGAACGTATCTATGTTCTGGACTATGGCAAGCTGATTGCTCATGGCAATCCTGAAGAAATTAAAAACAACCCTCGCGTAATTGAAGCTTATCTGGGGGAGGAGATTTAATATGGCTATGCTTGAGATAAAGGGTTTAAATGTCCATTATGGTGTTATTCATGCTTTAAAGGATGTTGATATTGAAGTAAATGAAGGTGAGATCGTTTCGCTTATTGGTGCCAACGGCGCTGGTAAAACGACACTTTTACACGCAATCAGCGGATTGATTAAAAAAACGAGTGGGGAAGTTGTTTTCCTCGGCAAGAACATCACGAAGATGAATGCTAAGGATATTGTAAACGCGGGAATTACTCAGGTTCCTGAGGGACGCCGCATTTTTCCTGGCATGAGCGTCTATGAGAATTTAATCATGGGTGCCTATCTGCGTAAGGATAAAGAAGGAATAAAAGCGGATATAGAAGATGTCTATGAGCGCTTTCCAATCCTGAAGCAGCGCAGCAATCAAGATGCTTCAACCTTGTCCGGCGGTGAACAGCAGATGCTGGCAATGGGCCGTGCTTTAATGGCTAAGCCGAAGATTTTGCTGCTGGATGAGCCAAGCATGGGTCTGGCACCGATTCTGGTTAAGGAAATCTTCAATATTGTTGAGGATATTAATAAAAAAGGTACGACGGTCTTGCTGATCGAACAAAACGCGCGTATGGCATTATCCGTAGCACATCGGGCTTATGTTATGGAAACCGGCAAAATCGTGCTGAGCGGTACTGGCAAAGAGCTGTCAGAGAGTGAAGAAATTCAGAAAGCCTATCTGGGAGGTTAATTATGATAGTAAAAGATAGAATGACTAGAAATCCAATCGTAGTTGATGTGAATGCCACTATGTCAGAAGCTGCAGATACAATGACTGAAAAAAATCTTCATCGTCTGCCGGTAATTGAAAACGGCAAGTTAGCCGGTTTGGTTACCAAGAGTCTGATCTCTTCCAAGGGTGCCAACGGTGCTACGAGCTTGAGTATTTTTGAATTGAATTATCTGCTGAATAAAACACCGGTAAAGACGGTAATGATAAAATTAAAGGATTTGATTACGATTCGTGAGGATAATCTGCTTGAAGAAGCGGCTTTATTAATGCTGAAATATGATATCGGCTGTTTGCCGGTTGTAAGCGATGATGATAAAATTGTCGGCATTCTGACTCAGAATGATTTATTTAAAGCATTTTTGGATCTGCTTGGTTATAATGAAAAAGGCAGCCGTGTTGCGGTTGAGGTGGAAGATGGCATCGGTGTGATTGGAACTATCTCCAAAATATTTGTCAATAACAACGCGAACATCTCCCATCTCGGCGTTTACCGTGATCATGCGGATGATCCAAAGTGCGAAGTTGTACTGCGGACTAATCTGATGGAAACGGATGAATTAGCAAAGGATCTTGAAGCTAATAATTTCAAGGTTAAATCCATCATCAGAAATAAGTAAAAAGCGGTTAAATCCGCTTTTTTGCTTGATGGACATGCATTTTTCGCTGATTTGTGGTATACTAATAGAGAACTCAACGTGTAGTTTGCTTTGCGGAACGTAAGTCCAGTTAGAGCATGCTGCACGCTTTTTATTTAAAGCAGGTTGAGCAGCAGTAAAAGAAAGAGGTGAAGGTATGTATAGAGTAGATGATCTTGTATTATACAGCGCACAGGGAGTTTGTAAAATAACCGATATTACAACCAAAAAAATAAATGGTGAAGTGAATGAATACTATATTCTGAAACCGGTTTATAATGAAAATGCAGTAATTTCGGTTCCTGTTCATAATGAAAAAGCAATGGCTAAAATGCGTAAGGCTTTGTCATCTGATGAAATTTACAGATTGATTCGTACAATGCCGGATAAAGCATTGATCTGGATTGATAATGATAATCTGCGTAAAGAGAAGTACCGGAACATTTTAAAGGGCAGTGATCGGACTGAATTAATCAGCTTGATTAAAACCTTATATCTGCATCAGCAGGAGCAGCAGCAAAAGGGCAGAAAGCTGCATAATGCGGATGAACAAATCTTTGCGGAAGCGGAGAAAATTCTATATGAAGAATTTGCCTATGTTCTGCACATTGACCGCGATCAGGTACTGCCGTTTATTTTAAAACAGATTGAGGCAGCCTAACCGATATGACAGAAAAGCAATTCCAGAATCTGTTGGCAGCTGAGGCAGTCGTTCATCGCGAGGGCGGTATCTGGTTTAAGACAAATGAAGGCCGTTTTCAATGCGTCAGCGATGGTACACTTGCTGAGCTGAAGGCTTCGGATATCGTAAGAAAAATATGCTCAAAGGATAAAATAATCGAAATGATTGACCGTGTCGGTTTTATTACGGTAATTCAGGCACCGAATGAAAAGGTAAGAAAAGAATTTTATCAGCAGGCGATGGACAAGTATGATGAGCTGGAATGGATCAGAGTGATTAAAACAGCCTATCTGCATGGTCAGGATCAGCGTCTGCAGCCCTATGAGGAAGCATATGCAAAACAGGCAGCTAACTATTTTCACGGTGAAGCGGCTTATCTGCTGAATCTTCCGTTTTCATCCATAGAAGCTTATATCGGTGAAAAAGTTACCAGCGATGATTGGTAAACGATCCTTATATCGACAGCATTTTTAAATCATTGCCTCTATACTATGTATAAGGAGTGAAAATTATGCGCCGTCGCATCGGAATTATTTTAATCAGTACGGGCTTTATCCTGCTGCTGAAACCGAATTTTGACTTGGAACAAATCGTGTATACGCTTTCTTTTGCCTTTATTCAATATTGGCCTGCGATCCTTGTTATTTTCGGCTTTTATTTACTTAAGAATAAGCAAATTAAGAAGCATAAATAGCTTTATTTATAGATAAAACTGTGGTATACTTCTTGTGTAAAAATGATCAAGGAGGACTTATATTTATGTCAACTATTATTGATGTTTACGCTCGCGAAATTTTAGACTCACGTGGTAATCCTACTATCGAAGTAGAAGTAACTACTGAATCTGGTGCTTTTGGACGCGCAATGGTTCCGTCTGGTGCTTCAACTGGTGAACGTGAAGCTCTTGAATTACGTGATGGTGATAAATCACGCTTCTTAGGCAAAGGTGTATTAAAGGCTGTTGCCAACGTTAATGACATTATTGCTGAAGAAGTAATCGGTATGGATGTTACTGATCAAGTTGCTATTGACAACAAGATGATCGAATTGGATGGTACTAAAGATAAATCTAAATTAGGTGCTAATGCAATCTTAGGTGTATCACTGGCTTGCGCACATGCAGCTGCTGATTACTATGGTATGCCTTTATACAGATATTTAGGCGGATTCAACGGTAAGAAACTTCCTTTACCAATGATGAACGTATTAAACGGCGGCAGCCATGCTGATTCTTCAGTTGACTTCCAGGAATTCATGATTATGCCGGTTGGTGCTGGTTCAATCAAGGAAGCTGTAAGAATGGGTGCTGAAGTATTCCACAATCTGAAAAAAGTATTAAAAGCTAAAGGTCACATCACTGCTGTTGGTGATGAAGGCGGATATGCTCCTAACTTAGGAAGCAATGAAGAACCTCTGGAAGTAATCATGGAAGCTATCAATGCTGCTGGTTACAAACCTGGTGAAGATTTCATGATCGCAATGGACGTTGCTGCTTCTGAATTCTACAACACTGAAACTAAGATGTATGAATTAAAGAAATCAGGTCAAGGCAACAAGACTACTGATGAAATGATCGCTTGGTACAAAGACATTGTTGCTAAGTATCCAATTATTTCTATCGAAGACGGCTTAGGTGAAAGAGACTGGGACGGCTGGAGAAAACTGACTGCTGAATTAGGCGACAAAGTTCAATTAGTTGGTGATGACCTGTTCGTAACTAACCCTGCTATCTTAAAAGAAGGTATTGAAACAAATACTGCTAACTCTATCCTGATCAAAGTTAACCAAATCGGTACATTGACAGAAACTTTCGATGCCATGCAAATGGCTAAAGAAGCTGGTTATACTGCAGTTGTTTCTCACCGTTCAGGTGAAACTGAAGATACTACGATTTCTCATATCGCAGTTGCATTCAATGCAGGTCAAATTAAGACTGGTTCAATGTCAAGAACAGACCGTATTGCTAAATACAATGAGTTAATCAGAATTGAAGACGAATTAGGTGCTTCAGCTGAATTCCCATCTGGCAAAACAGCATTCTATAACATTGCTAAATAGTTGATTTAATCATAAATGAATCCACGTTCTCATAAAACGTGGATTTTTTATATTGTAGGAAATTGCATTCTTAGGCATAAAGCAGCCGTATTTATTAAAAAAATAGTTCTAAAAATGGTGATAAATGAATCTGCTGTATGCATGTCAAAGCAATTGAACTCGTAAAATTTTTGCGTATTGCCGCCATTTTTCAACGAGATTATATGCTCTGCCTGCATATATTATCGCAAGCTGATGTTTTTTAATTTCAGAATTGTCATAAAGGAGATGGATGGGTGCGTTTGCATTGTTTTAATGCTATACTGAAGATAATAATAAGCGGTTAGCCGAAGGGATTGAAAAGTGATGAAAAAACTGACAAAGGAAAGTGAAACGTTGTTTATTCCATTATATAGTAAGGCGGAAGTACATCAATATGGTGATATTTTAAAAGATGAAAAGGCGGCTGAAATTGTCAGCAGTGTTGACTATGATTTTGACCATGCGTTTAAGTCCAGATTTCTTACAATATACATGGGTATCAGAGCAGCGATTTTAGATGAGTATGTCAGAACCTTTATCCAAACTCATGAGCATGCGATCATCATTACGCTTGGTTGCGGCTTAGATGCCCGCTGTCTGCGTGTGAGTGGTGATTATGAGCAATGGTATGATTTGGATCTTACAGATGTGATTGCTGTGCGTAAGAATTATTATCAGGAGGATGAGCGTTATCATATGATTGCATCATCGGTGCTGTCTTTCGAGTGGCTGAATCAGATTCAAATCAGTGATCAAAGCTTTGTGCTGATTGTGGCTGAAGGATTAACGATGTATCTGAGTGAAGAAGAAAATAAAGCCCTGATTTTAGCTTTAAAGCAAAAGTTTAAGAGAGCTGACTATGTATTTGATGCTTACTCGAAGTCAGCGTTATGGTGGTCTAAATATAAGAATCCAGTGAATGCAATGGGGGCTGTGATCCGCTGGGGGATGGATGATCCAAACGTGTTTGAGAGCTTGACTGCCGGTATAGGCTGTACAGCCATCCGCTCCTTTACAGAAAAGCAATGGTCAGATAAACTATCCGGCTTAACAAAATGGGCATTTCGCTTATTTTATGCCAATAGCTGGGCTGATAAACTTTATCGTATTTATTATTTTCAGCTTCGTTCATAAAAATTTAGGTATTATGCGTTTTAATGGATATATAATAAGTAGATAATAAGGCTTTTCCTTGCTGTTTCAGCCTGATTGTTAAAAATTGCTTGTAAATATAGAGAAGTTTTGATATAATCTACCGGTATGTGTTGCAATTTTTAATTAATATTGGTATACTTAAAAAGTACGTAGGAAAGGAGGGCTTATTATGTTAGACATTTTATTAATGATTGTATCGGTCGTATTAATAATTCTCTCTTTAATGCAAAGTGGTAAGAACGATGGTTTGTCTGGAGCATTTACAGGCGCTGAGGGGTTGAACCTCTTCTCAAATGTAAAAGAAAGAGGACCGGAAAAAGTGATTTCCAACATGACAATGGTTGCTGGAATTCTGTTCTTCATTATTGTAATAGTAATGAGTATTAAATAAAGACCGACCATGGTCTTTTTTATTTTTATCAAGGAAAGAAGGTGAGCTTATGGATATTAAGCAATTATGTCTGGATATGATGTCCAGCAGTAAGTATCGGAATAAAGGGATAAGTGTTGACAAGTATCAGGAATTATTAAATATACAGGGAGCCAATCAATTTAAAGAATTAATGAAGGCTCTGAATGAATTGGAGGATGAGTGCGTATTTGTTCGAGATGCGCGTGACCGTTATTTTCTGGCAGAGGAGCTTGGCTATGTCAAGGGTGTATTAAAGGTCAATCCAAAAGGGTTTGGCTTTATTGACACGGATGAGGGCAGCTGGTATGTTAATCGGGAAAGCATGAATCTTGCTTTAAATAATGATGTTGTTTTTGCTCAGACAAAGTCTTTTCCTGATGGCAGCAGCGAAGCTGTGGTAGTGCGTATTCTTGAAAGGAATACAAAAAATGTCATCGGTACGATTAAAGTTCGTGATGGCCGAAAGTATTTTCTGCCGGACAGTAATTTTAATGATCATACGTTTACGATCACGAATATGGAGGATTTTAAGGTTGTTAATGATTCCAAGGTATTGGTTGTTATTACGAAATATGGCAAAACTTTAAAAGCCAAAATTGAACGGGTCATCGGCTACAAGTATGATCCGGGCGTGGATATCTTGTCGGTACTGCTGGAGCATAACATTGAACCGGAATTCCCGCAGGCGGTGCTGGATGAATTAAAGAATATACCGGAAAGTGTTCAGGAAAAGGATAAGGCTGGCCGTGTAGATTGTACTGATGAGCTGATTATTACGATTGACGGCGAGGATGCCAGAGATCTTGATGATGCGGTAAGTGTGAGTAAAATAGAAAACGGTTATCGTTTGAGTGTACATATTGCCGATGTCAGCTATTATGTAAGAGAAGGCAGTGAAATCAATGCGGAAGCCTATCAGCGCGGAACTTCGGTTTATGTCGCGGATCGGGTGGTGCCGATGCTGCCGCATTATTTATCAAATGGTATTTGTTCCTTAAATCCTAAGGTTGAACGCTGTGCGATGACATGTGATATGAATATTGATACTAGCGGTACAATAATCTCATATAAAATTTATCCTTCGATTATTAAGACTACGGAGCGTATGACTTATACCGCAGTCAATAAAATTATCGATGGTGATGAAGAAACTTGCGCTCAATATCCGCACCTGCTTGAAATGGTAAAAGATATGCTGGCTTTAAGTCAGATTATCCGTACCCGCCGTGAAGGTCTGGGAGCTATTGATTTTGATACCCGTGAGGGAAAGGTGATCCTTGATGAACAGGGAAAACCGATTGACGTAGTATTGCGTGAGAGGGGTATCGCTGAGCGAATTATTGAAGATTTCATGATTCAGGCCAATGAGTGTGTAGCCGCTCATGTGAAATGGATGGAAATACCGTCTGTTTATAGAATTCATGAACAGCCGGAACCTAAGAAAATGCGTGATTTTGTGAAAATTGCTAATATCATGGGTTATAAGTTTAAAGGCAATGTAATGAATCTGCGGCCTAAGCAGTGTCAGCAGATGCTGGAGGATGCTAAGAATACTCCTGAATATCCTGTATTGTCTGTATATCTTTTGCGCTGTATGGCTAAGGCCCGCTATGATGCTAAACCAATCGGACATTTTGGTTTGGCATTGAATGACTATACGCACTTTACTTCACCAATCCGCCGTTATCCGGATTTGATCGTTCATCGTATGCTGAGAAAGTATTACATTAACGGTTTAACGGATGCCGGTATTATGGAGAAGGATGAAAAATGGGTGGAAAAAGCGGCGATTCAGTGCAGTGACACGGAAGTGAATGCGGTCATGGCAGAACGTGATGTTGATGATATGAAGAAAGCTGAGTACATGGAAAAGCATATCGGTGAAGAATATCCAGGCATCATCAGCAGTGTGACTAAGTTTGGTATCTTTGTGGAATTAGCAAATACTATTGAGGGCTTGGTTCATGTCTCCAACCTTGAAGATCATTATGATTATGATGAGGATAGCCGTTCATTGATCGGCCGCGGCAGCGGTACGGTTTTGAAAATGGGGATGCCGGTCATGGTGAAGGTTCTTGATGCTTCCCGTTTTAAAAAGCAGGTTGATTTTCAGCTGGTAAATGAAAAGGGTATAAAGAGCAAAAAGGATAAGGATAAAAAGAGCAAGGATAAAAAAGATAAGAAGCTGAAAAAGCCGGAGCATAAGCCTAAGAAGAGTAAGAAGGAATTTGAAAAGAGGAAGCGGAAATGAAGAAGCTTATTGTAATTCTTTCAGCGTTCTTGATGCTGAGTGGCTGCAGCAAGGCTGAGGAACCCATAGATGTTCCTGAAATAAAGGAACCTGAGGCAGAGACGCCAATAGTAGAACCAAAGCCTGATCGTGTTGTTGATTTTATAGCGGTAGGGGACAATCTGATTCATGGCGCTATTTATTATGATTCTGAGGTTCGGCATCAGGGCTATGAATTTGATGAACTGTATGAGGAAATCAAGTCCTATGTACAGGCGGCTGATGTTGCTTATATCAATCAGGAAACGATATTGGGCGGCACTGAGCTGGGATTAAGTCATTATCCGATGTTTAACTCACCGCAGGAGATTGGTACGGCGCTGGTTAATACCGGCTTTGACTGGATTGCCTCCAGCAGTAATCATTCACTGGATAAATTCGAGGAAGGTATCATCAGTTCTGAAAATTTTTGGGAACAGTATCCTGAAATTGTAACAACGGGTTTGAATCGGACTGAAGAGGAGCGTTATCAGGATAAATTCATCGAAAGAAATGGTGTAAAATTTGGTGTTTTAGGTTATACTTATGGTACCAATGGCATACCCTTGCCTGAGGGTAAAGACTATTTAGTGAATATTTACAGTGAAGAGCGGCTTCGTGAGGATGTTGAGGCTCTGCAAGGCAAATGTGACGCGATTCTTGTTTCAATGCATTGGGGAATCGAATATTCTACGATACCCAGTGAGGAGCAAAGATATTTCGCACAGCTGCTTGCTGATCTAGGGGTTGCTGTGGTGATTGGTGAGCATCCGCATGTCATTCAGCCAATGGAGTGGGTTGAAGGTAAGAATGGCAATCAGACGCTGGTGATTTATTCACTGGGAAATTTTATGTCGGCTCAGGATGGTGATTTAAATATGCTGGGCGGTATGGCATCCTGGTCAATCAGAAAAAATGGTGAGACAGGTGCAATCAGCATTGAAAATGTGAAATTCTATCCGACAGTCACGCATTTTGAACCGGTTTTTACCAAGTTTAAGTCTTATTTATTAAAAGATTATACAGATGAACTGGCTTCCCAGCATGGTTTAAATGGCTATGCAGGACAGACGATAACCCGTCAGCTGTTCATAGATGCTGTGAATGAGATCATGAATGATCAGTTCGAAATTATTTATTAAAAGGAGTTGAGAGTATGGGGAAATTAATTGCAGAGAATCGTAAGGCACGTCATGATTATTTCATTGAGGATCGCTATGAGGCCGGCATTGTGCTGCAGGGAACGGAAATTAAATCGGTAAGACTGGGCCATGTCCAGCTGAAGGATTCATATATCAGTTTTTCCGGCAATGAAGCATTTGTTAAGGAAATGCATATTTCCCCTTACGAATATGGCAATCGTTTCAATCATGATGAAACAAGGGTGCGTAAGTTATTGCTTCATAAAACGGAAATTCGTAAGCTTCAGGATAAGGTTAAACTGAAGGGGTATACGATCGTGCCATTGTCCGTATACTTGAGTAAAGGGCGCTTGAAAGTGGAAATTGCCCTTGCGAAAGGTAAGGATCTGCATGATAAGCGCAACAGTGAGAAAGAACGAGATGCCAAGCGTGAAATTGAGAAAGCATTAAGAAGTCATTATTAAGTTGAAAATACCCTTGCCTATGTTATAATATGTAGGCAACAACATGGGGCTGTCATGGTTTCGACAGGGATATGTTTGGTGCAGACTGCAGTCGTGTCGCTACGTAAAGGCTTAAAAAATAACTGGAAAAAATTTCTTAGCAAACTTATTCGGTGGAAACCGTCAAGTTGCTTTTGCTGCTTAATTAACCTAACAACTGGTTTGCAGCCGTCCAATCAGGTTTTGCCTTTAGGCTTGGTTTGGGTGTAAGAGATAAAGGATAGGGGTGTACCTTTGTTTGAGAAGTGCATCATGAAAATTCCATCAAACGCCTCAGGAAGAGTTTGTTCATCGCTACTTGCTGAGTAACTAGTATGAAATAAACTGTAGACGTCTGTACGAGGAACTATTTTTGGACGCGGGTTCGACTCCCGCCAGCTCCACCAATATGTAAATAAACGCCTGATTGTGGGCGTTTTTATTATGCCAATACCATTTATGCCTTATTTATGCCTTAAAATATACAAAAACAAATTAAAAAGAAAGCTATTTTTGGCTTTCTTCCTTTGTATCTAATGAGTTTAAATATGCAACACATACGTCTCGCTGCTCAGGAAACATATGTGTGTATGTATCCAGTGTCTCAGTAACGCTGGCGTGTCCTAAACGCTCAGAGATAAGCTTGATATTCATTCCACCGTTGATCAAAAGTGATGCGTGAGAATGACGGAAACCATGTATAGTGATGTGTTTAAGTTCAGCATCAATCATAGCGGCATCCGCTTTTCTGCGCATGCTTGTTTCTGATATGGGTGAGATGCCACCAAAGATAAACCAGCCATCATCAAAGCATTCTTTCTGCTTTTCGTATTCTTTACGCTTATTTAAAATCTGTATAAGATTGTTTGATAAATCTATTATACGACTTGATGAAGTAGTTTTCACGGATTTTATTAGATAGGTTCCTGTTTTAGTTTTTCGTGTTAGAGACTTATTAATGTTTATGCTCTTTCCGTCATAGTCTTTCCATGTGGCAGCCATCATCTCACCACATCGACAACCAGTATAATATAGAAAATTAAACAAATCAGTCCATTCAGGATCTGCATAGGAAATAAAACGATTAAATTCTTCTAAAGTATAAAAATTCTCTAATTCATTCACTTTTTCTACTCTTTTCATTTTAAAGTTACCTTGCAGTTTAGCCGGATTATGTATAAGCCCATAATATCTGATACCATAGTCTAAGATAGATGTAAGCAGAGTATGCAGCTCAGTCAAATAAGTTTTAGAATACTTATTTATCTTTGCCGGTATGTTTTTAGCTTTATCTTCTTTTTGTGCTATATATTCTTTATCAAGCATAAACATTTGCCATTGTCGGATCGTTAATGGTGTGATTTTTTCTATTTCCATATCCTTGAAATAATCACGAATATGGTTATCTGTTTTACTGAGTTTGGTAATGACTGTTGATTCCTCAGTGTTGTTTATGAGATCAGATTTATACATTTTATATAAATCACTAAATTTAACACCGTGAAAATGAACGCGGTTCTCACATTCCAATAAGAACTTATCCTCAGCTGCCTTTGCTTTTGGGCGGCTTGGGTAATACTTGCTGCACTTCTGCTTCCGTTCACCCGATGCGGTAGTATAGTAGCATTTGAAGCGGTATTTAGTTACTTCTTTTTCTTTATAGGTGATTTTTCCAGCAGCATCTTTCTTTTTGATTCTTTCTTTCACTTTGCATTCTTGTATCATGATAACCCTCCTTGTCTTGTCTAAATTTAAAATGTGTAGTACAATTTGGGTACAATAAAAACCACGTCGTGAAACGTTATTTATTGTACCAAGTGATTTAATATCACTTATTCACTCCTGTTGGCGCAGGGGTGTTTTTATTTAAATAATGTGTAAAATGTAATAATATATTTAGTAATTTATATATTGTTTTGTTTTTACATAATTTACCTATTCAAAAATCTATTAAATAAGTTAAAATATAAACGTGATCACAAACAGTTTATATTCTCCTTCGTGAAATTCACCCGATTCTCGCAGAAAGGAAAATTATGAACAAAACCCTAAATAAAGAAATCCAAGCAAATGAGGAATGCAAGACCTATCAAGATAGTATCTGTAAACTAATTTGCCACATCAATGACGTTGAGTTATTGAAAAGGATTTTCAACTATGTACATAGCCTATACATTAGATAATTTAATCTGATGTGAATACGTTGCGCAAGTATTTTTCAATTACCTCTTGTTCGCTTTTAGTGAGCAGGAGGTATTTTTTTATTAAATTTGCACCAGTATCGCTTAAATCATATTTCAATATAAGATTGTCAATAAACGAATCAGATACAAACATTTCACCTATTCCATTAATAAGCCATTCATAATTGACATTATATTCACGACAGATAGCTTTAGCCATTTGTTCGGTTAAGTTATTTACACCTGATTCTAATCTACTAATTGTAGCTTTTGTTACACCTAATTTAGAACCGAAAACTTCTTGACTCAATACTAACGTATGTCTTAATTCAGTAATTCTACCACCTAGCGAGTCAGGTATGTTAGATGTACTATCAAACATGTTACCACTACCTTCAGTTAACCATATGTAGTTAATATCATATTCACGGCTGATAGCTTTTGCCATCTGTTTGGTTAAGCTACGTTCGGTTTTCTCGATTTTAGAAATAGCTGTTTTACCAACTCCTAACTTCTCTCCAAATTCTTCTTGCGTTAGATTAAGAGTTTTTCTAACTATTTTTACTCTATTTTCTGCATCCATGCTATTTGCCTTTATCTAAATTAAATATCTTACGCAAATATTCTTGTACTACCTGTCGCTGTTCTTTTGTAAGCGTTAGGTAGTTTTTTAATATTTCTGTTTCGACGTCGTTTAGATCATATTGTACAACTAACTCATCAATTATAGTTTCTGGTACACCCATGAACATATCACCTGTGCCTTCAGTAAGCCATAGATAGTTTACATTATATTCGCGACATATAGCTTTAGCCATTTGTTCAGTAAGATTTCTATCACCAGTTTCAAGCTTAGCAATCGCTCCTCTTGTAACACCAAGCTTTGAAGCAAAATTGTCTTGAGTAATGTTTAATGTGTTGCGAATAAGTTTAATTCTATTATTCATGTAATTCACCTCATAAGTATAATAGCACAAAATATATACTCTGTATACAAAAATATTTTTAAATGTGAACAAATTCATTGACAAAAAGTGTCATAGTACTTATAATTGTGTCATAGGAACGAAAATGGAGGTGATGACATGAACCAAAAGGAAGTAAAAGAAATTCGCAATGACAGTGATGGTTTTGTATCAGGAGTATTGAAAAACCTATCTACTGAACAATTAGCAGTGACAAAAGATGGTATAAGTTTAGGTGTGGCATTAGCAGATGCGTTGATAGCTAAAGCGCCAAAAAGAAAAAAGAAGAAAGTTGAGAAAGGAGGTGAGTAAATGTCAAAGCAATCGAAACCATCAACAGCTACTGAAAAGCTGAGAGAATTACAACGTTTAGAGTTAGGTACAAAATCTATTGCCATCTTAAAAGACTGCGGGATGCGTAAGGCTGGAGATTTAAAGAGGCAAGTACAGCGTAAAATTATTGAATCTGGGAAAATACTGCCCAGTGAATTAAGAGTGCCGACAGCATATGCTGTAAAGGCATTAATGATTGATGAAAAACGTATCAGAGAGTTAGCTGCAATCGAAGCAGCTGAGCAACAAAAAAGAGACGCTCTAACCGACAAAAGTATAGCGTCTCAAAGTTGATAACTCTGAAAAATTATCAACTAAAGTATAACAAGAAGCCTTTAAAAAGGCAAGAGGAGACTGAAGGTGTCTAAATTAAAAATGATTTATGTGAAGTACATAGAACCGAAACTAGCTCTAATTATTTCAATAATTGCATTATTGCTTGTATTAGCCAAAGAATTTCTGCTCTGAAAGAACTAAGTAAAGCAATGATTGAAATTATTATAGGGAGCTTTCTTTCTATGAATAAAGTTCTTTTCACAGATTTGTAACGCTCATAGTCTTTAGCAATTGACACTGTGTTAAGAGAAATAAAGTTGCCTATACTATCTAATTCATTTGTGTAGTTTTCTTTTATTAGTTTGAGCTGTAAAAGAGTATGAAGGTCATTTGCGTCTAAATCATTGATAGCCACCTCTTTAGAAGAAGCGATTCTCTTTAAAAGATTTTTCTCACTTTTTGTTAAAGTGACATCAATGTAATCGATTTTCATAATCTTCACCTCAATGTGATTTTAGCATATTAGCCTAAAAAGGCAAGGAGGAAAAATGTTAATACTGTCAATCATCACCTTTTTAATAGTAGGTTTAGGTATAGCTTTTGCAAATAAATTCACACCACAAATTAAAACGTGGTTTCCATATTATGCAGTAACTATTGGCGTTCTTTTTCTGATCGCTATAAATTTACTTCGAAATGCGTAATTACATAGAAAATAGAACTGATTCCAGATTTAATCAAATCATAATGGAAGAAACAATAGCAACAATTGCAAAAGCATTTGCTACATTAAACGCCGATTGCCAAAACGGATCGTTACAGCCTGTATTAGCAAAGAATGAAATTTTTCAAAATAAAGCAGAACAAACAAAAAAAGTATTATGTGACTTTATAGATTTATTTAGTCATTACAGCAACTAAGCCTAAAAGGCAAGGAGGATTTATGAATAAACAAACACCGAGTTTATCGGAAGCGGCAAAGCTTTTATCACTCGAAGAACTAAAAAGACTTAGAAAAGAGTTTAGTGATGCTCTTTATTTTATCAACAGGCAAAGAGAACTGCTTGGAACAGAGAAAACAGAATCGGCTTATGAAGGATTCATGGCGCCACTAAGAGAATGTGCTGATTTGATTAACAGCGTAATTGGAGCTTTAAAATGATTAAATATGATAAACCAACGAATAAATTAGTGCCAGTAATAGCACTATTATGTATCTGTTGCGTGGGGCTGTTGTTATATGCTCAACAACAAAATCGTGACCTTGCTGAGTATCGTGAGGTTAATTACAAGCTGGAACAGACAGCCTATAAAGCTATTGCTGATTTAGCTGACAGCAATGAGCATATCCGTGCTTATGAAATCAGAATCAGTCAACTGGAGGAAGAATTGAAATCTAAATGAATTGCTAGTGGTGTTAATAGACGTATTGATGTCAATATGACACCGTTTGAATTAATTGACAGACAGCTTGTACCTCTCTCTAAAAATCAATTTTACGAGCTGTCCGTTAATTATGGTATTGACCCAAGCTTTGCACTTGCTACATGGGCGTGGGAGACAGGCTGGGGCACAAGCGAGTTATGGATCAATAGTAACAACCCAGCAGGCATTACTTGCGGCGCTGATTACTGTGCGTATGAGACGCAGGAACAGGGCTTACAGGCTATGTTTAGCTTATTAAGGTATTACGTTAATGAGCTAGACAGAAATACAGTGACAAGTGTGCGTGATCTGTGGAGCGAGAGCGATGATGCTGAATGCATTGTTAAAATTATGGAGGAAATATGTCCGAAGGACTAAAGGAGAACAAAATGAAATTAATGACGATTACTATTGAAGTTGATGATATGTCGCTATCATCACGCATGACAATTAACAAAGAAGCTTTTGAGAAATACAAAGATGATTATGGATTAAGCTCACCAGAAAAGCTTGCAGAGCAGGCTGAACCGGTTTTAAATGCAGCATCAGAATTAACCTCTGAACTAGGCAGCAAGTATATGTATATACGCAAGTCTAAAGGCGAGAGTGTAGATGTAATCGAGTTGCATCGTGATGAAATCGAATTGCTAATGAAAGTGTTCGGTATAGAAAAAAGCGAATAAGAAAAGAGGGTTGGATCATGAGTGAAAGAACTAAAAAATGTAGTATATCTAGCAAAGTACGAAAACAGGTAAAAGCACGTGACGGTGAATGCTGCATCTTTTGCGGATCAGCTTATGATGTACAGCTCTGCCACATCGTGCCACGCAGTAGAGGCGGTTTAGGAATAGCAGAAAACTTAGTGTGTGGTTGTTTTAAGTGTCATATGTTGATGGATCAGAGCAATCGCAGAGACGAGATGCTTGATCAGGCCAATGAATATCTGCGAGGTATCTATCCTGAGTTTGACCGTACAAACAAGATATATAAAAAGTGGAGCTTGAAAATGTGTTGAATCAAGTCACTATTGCAAAGCGCATTGATGAGTTTTTAGAAGAACTTAGAATTAATGAAAAAAGTCAATCAACGCTTAAAAAGTATCGCCGGGATCTAAATAAATTTGTCCAATATACTGATGGTGAAATTACCAAAGACACGATCATTGACTATAAACGGCATTTGATAGATGCAGGTTATCAACCCTCATCAATCAATAGTTATTTAGTCATTTTAAATAAATATTTGAAATGGCTAGGTTTTGAATCAATGATCGTGAAGTTGTTAAAGATCCAGCGCAGAGGAAGCTTAGAAGAGGTTATTGACGTTGAAGATTATAAACGATTGCTAAGACACGCTAAGAGACGTGATCAGATGGATATGTACTTGATCATGAAAGTGTTAGCTTGTACCGGTATAAGAATCGAAGAGCTGCGCTTTATTACTGTTGAAAGTATCCAAAGCAACTACATCAAGGTATGCAATAAAGGCAAAAATCGCACGGTAATACTCAGACAAGATTTAGCTAGAGAATTACGTCGATATTGCAAGCATCAGGGAATAAGACATGGATATGTGTTTATTGGCAAGAAAGAAGGCAAGATGCTTTCAAAAAGCACCATATGGAGGAGGTTAAAAAAGATTGCCGGTGCTGCCAGAGTAAATAAAAAAAAGGTACATGCACACTCGTTTAGACATTTTTTTGCAAAGCAGTTTCTACTGCAAAACAACAATAACATCTTAGAGCTTGCAGATATATTAGGTCACGAATCCTTAGATACAACACGCATCTACAATGTATCGACGGATGCAGAAAAAAGGAAGAAACTGGAAAATATGAAATTTTCCAGATGAAAGGAAAAGGAGAACAAATGAAACAATCAAAAGGAAGTATTTTAGATATGGACAATGGTAATCTGAAAGAAAGGGCAGATTATAAAACATCCGAAATCATGGCAAACATTGCCGATGTGAACTCGGATCCTAAGGCTGTAAGAAAACTTATTATCGAGATCATGTTTAAACCGGTTGAAGATAGAAACGTGATCACTAGCTATAAGGTCAAAAACAAGCTGGGGGAAATGAAAGCAAAAGAATCAATAATGAATATGCACAGTGTTAAAGATCCACAAAGTGGTCAATTAATCAATGTACTCATCGAAAGCAACAATCAGGCAAGAGGGCAGTTGAATCTTGATGGTGAGATCTATGAACCAGAGATGTTATTGATTGGCATCGGCGCAGAGAATTTAATTAAGAAAGAAACAGTCCAAACTGGACAGGAGGAAAAATAACATGTTGAAAGAATTAGCTCAGTATATTACAGGATTAGCAGTAGAAGCCCAGAAAACAGAAGTAATGGATATAAATGGTGAAACGTATATTGACGGTAAACGTCTGATGCCGGATGCTTGCAACTACAAGGAATTAAATACGTTAGATGCTGCTATTGATTTTCTGCATGTTACGTGTAAAGATGGAGATTTTGAGTATCCGCTCATCGTATCAGCAACACACAAGGACATTGAAGTATATAGTTCATTGGATAAGTATAAAAAACGTAATTATGTGCTGTCCGTATCCCCTACAACACCACAAATCAATTTTAATTTTTATATGGATTTAGAGGAGTTTATTATCCAGTTGCAAACATGTTTTGTAAATACCGATAATAAACGGAACTTGCTGGAATTAATCAGCTCATTTGTAGAATCGGAAAAATTAGAAGTAGCAGACAACGGCATTAGTCAAACTGTAACCGTTGAAAAAGGGGCAGCAGTTAAGAGTAAGGATGCAGTTGAAGTCAACCCTTTTGTCAGATTGGCTGCATATCGCACATATACAGAGGTTGAGCAGCCTGAGACTATGTATCTATTGAGAGTTAAACAAGGAAATCGCATCGCCCTGTATGAAGCAGACGGTGGCAGATGGAAACTTGAAGCTCAGAAGAGAGTTGCCGGGTATTTGCGTGAAGGTTTATCTGATTTAATTGAGGACGGAAAGGTCGTCGTTATCGGGTGAAGGAATATATCCGAAGATTGCTGGAACAAGCAATCGGAGCAGAGAATGCAATCACGAAGGATGAACTTTGCCATAAAACACGATTGGGCGAAAGAGCTGTCAGAAACTTCATTCGTGATCTTAGGATGGAAGGCATGGTGATTTGCTCAACTGCTTCAGGAGCTGGTTATTACGTTCCAAAGAATGCAACAGAGGTCATGCATTTTATTCGTGAAATGGAAAAGCGAGGACGTGAGTGTTATGCAGCTGCATCTATGGCAAGGCAATGGATGGTGAATAATGGCATGGATACACCATCAGAAAGCATCGTTATAGACGTGTTGTAAACAAAGGGAGGAAAAAATGGCTAGACCTTATAAAGAGGGTTGCAGCTATTTTCCGAGTGATGTTGATATTTATTCTGATTTTAAGATCATTGATTTGTTAAATGAATATGGTCCTCTTGGTTACACTGTTTATGATTGGGTGATCCGCCGAGTGTACCAAGAGGGCTATTACTTACAAACTGATCTTAATCAATTAAGTACGTTCTTTGTCCGAGATATAGGATCTAAGTGGATAAGGAACAAAGAGGTTGTGCTGCAAGTGATACACTTCTGTGCGGAATTAGACCTTTTCGATAAGGATCTCCTTGCGCAGGGTGTTATCACCTCTGTTGGCATTCAGCGCCGGTACGTTGAGATCACCGCTCGCAGAAGACAGCCTAATATATTATCAAAATTTTGCATTTTGCCGGATGCTTTTTTAAGTGTACGCAATAATGCGGTTATTGATAACAATAATCTAGTTATTGTCAACAAAAACGAGGTTAATGGCAGCAATAATGACGTAAAGAAAAGAAAAGAAAAAGAAAGTAATACTGGCACTGAGGAATCAGCACCAGCAGTTATTGAATTGTCTTTAAATGATAATTCGATGTATCCAATAAATCAAAAGCAAGTGGATGAATGGCATCAATTATTCCCGGCAGTGGATATAGTTACAGAACTGAGAAAGATGCAGGCATGGTTATCTGCTAATCCTAAGCGCAGGAAAACAAAAAAAGGGATCTTACGCTTTATAGTGAATTGGCTGATGAAAGAACAGGATAAACCGCACAGGGAGGTGACAAGCAAAAATGCATACCCAAACTTATGACGATCAAATAGAAAGAGCACTGCTTTCTATTATGCTCACCGATCCGAAAACAATAGATGAATGCTCACTGGATTCAAAACATTTTGTCAATCCGGTAAATCGCAGAGCTTATGAGATATTTAAAAAATATTATGCTGAGAATGGTGCAATCTCGATCGGTTTAATGTGTGCTGAGGTAAAAGATGCAGGCCAGTTTGTTGATTACTGTATGGCATTGTCTGATGAATACATATCAAGCAGCAATTTTCATTTCTTGATGGAAAAGCAAGAGGAAGCCTATAAAAAAAATCAGATCATTAAAATAGCTGATGCATTGCTTGAGGGAAAGGCATCTTATAGCGAGGTTGTTGATAATATTAGATCCGTTAGCTCGGAATTTGTAAATGTTAATGATTATCATAAACCTAAACCTCAAGAGATTTATGACTTGATAACGACAGATCGAGCAAAGATTAGGTTTAGGGATTTGGACTGCCTGAATCGTGTTGGACTGTTGGAAAATACATTGAATGTAATTGCAGCTCGTCCTTCGGTAGGTAAAACAGGATTTGCACTTAATATGATCAATGATCTATCAGATAGATATAAGTGCATCTATCTGAATATGGAAATGACAGAAAAGGAAATCTATGAGCGCTTAGCTGCTATTAATTCTGCGATTCCAATCAATCGTTTTACAAAGCTAGAAGTGAATGAGATAAACAAGATGAATACTGCTTTAACACTAATCTACAATAAGAAAATCAAGATTTATAACGGTTCTAAGTCTTTAAAAGCAGTCAGAGCAATCTTAACCAGAGAGCAGCGTGAAGGGCATTGTATCATCTTTATCGATCATATCGGATATGTAACTACCGGCAAAAGGCAAAGTGATACTGAGCGAATCGGTGAGGCGGTACGAGAGATTCAGAAAATGACAAAGGATTTAAACGTGACAGTTTTCTTGCTCGCTCACATTAATCGAGCAGGCACGGATGCACCTACTGTAAACTTTTTAAAAGATTCCGGTGAGCTTGAACAATCAGCTCATGTGGTTATGCTGCTGCATAATCCTAATGATGATCTTGATAAAACGACATCAGACATACAGTTGATCGTTGATAAAAACCGATCCGGTAAGCGTGGCAAGATCGATCTGGAGTATCAAAAGACAACGCAGATCTTCCGGGAGAAACGTTATGCAAGATAGATGGCAGCTGTTTGAGTATTTGAGGACACACAACGGAAAGCTGCCGGCGGAGGTGCTAGAAATGGAACTCTTGGAGGTTGCAGAAGGCATTCAGGAGTTCCTGCATTTCCAAGCACAGCTCAGCGAGATATAAGGCTAAAAAGGGTGCAAAAAAACCAAAAACTATTGGACTTTAAAAAACGTGTGAAAACGCCGTTATTTAAAGCTCAGAGCGCTGAAATCATGATGCAACATAATATTAAGGTTATATTGCATGAATTTTGCCTGATTTTTGGTGTTTTCGCAAAAAAATGAAGTTTTTCGTGGAAAAGTGCTGAACTTCGTAAAAGTTCGTTAAAAGTTCGTAAACGGGAGGTGCAAAATGGCTAATTGTTTTGTAGATAAATGCGACTGCTGTGGAGCTTGGAAACCGTGCAAGGGCATGAATGGGCATCTGATGTGCCAAGAGTGCATTGATAAGACTGGCGGTCGCCTAGAGCTAGAAAAGCCGGTGCAGGCAGCGTTATTTGGACTAGATGCAGAATTAGTTGATGTTGGTAAAAGAAAAAAAAGATAGGAAGGTGAAGAATATGAAGCCGATATTGTTTAACACAGAAATGGTGAAAGCGATACTAGAAGGAAGAAAGACTACCACAAGGCGAATTGCCAAATGGCAACGTAGAGAAGAATTTATTAATAACAATTTATCCCAATGTGTTGCTGATAAATACGGAAATGATGCTTATAGTTTACATCAGAAAATAGGCGATTGTTGGAACGAAATTACACATCCATTGAAGCCTGATTATAAAAGCGGTGACATCCTATATGTTCGAGAGGAGTGGGCTTTATATGAAGATGAATACATATATAGGGCTGACAGTGTTTTGCTAGATGAGTGGTATAGAGCATGTTGGCATCCATCAATCCATATGCCAAAAAAAGCAGCCAGATTATTCCTAAAAGTAACTGACGTGCGAATTGAACGACTTCAAAACATAAGTAATGATGAAATCATTAATGAGGGTGTACGCCCTGGCATAGTTAAGCATTATGAAAATCAGATGCCTTATGAAGAGACCGAAAACATCCGATATGCTCATGAGATTGCCTTTGCTGATCTATGGAATAGCACAATAAAAACTGGTGATTACGATTTGTATAGCTGGGAAGCTAATCCCTGGGTCTGGGTAATAGAATTTGAACGGATCAGCAAGGAGGCTGCTTATGGAAAGTCTTAGTAATCAAAAAGATGTAAAAAGCATACCATTCACAATCCATTGGCCTTTTATATTAAGGCTGTACATTGAAAAATGCTATGAAGATATTTGTGAATCTGATATACCTCATAAGTATGTTAAAGAGAAGTATTATGATAAAGATGCTGAGGAAATGGTCGAATATACATGTGATTGTTTAGAAGGAACAAGAAATCAGTTGCAAGCAAAATGTGATGTATATCCATTACATAACGTCATTAACCTTTATCAAAATATGAATGATGAGGACCTAATGAATGAGCTTGAAAAATATATGTGTGAGTTATATCCGGATGCAGAAAATATTACAGTAGAAATTGAAGATATACGCAATTTTGCTAGTTATGTTTATGACAAATATAAATTGACAGAAGAATACGCAGAAGCGCGACTTGAAAATATGCTAAGGCTTCATACCATGTATGTTTTTGATAAGAGCAGCAAGTTATTTGAGTTTGTTAAGATGGGTGCGCACTTTGCTACCATACAAAAAATCACATCGAAATATTTATTAAAAAACGTTGATAATTTGAAAGATTTTGAAAAATCATATTTAGAATTTAATTGTGTGCCTAAGTCACTTTATCAGATTGCTGATCAATTCATATCTGAAAACATCATCATGAAAGGCAATTACAATTGCAAAGAATCTTATCAGTTTGAGAGGAAACAATGATACAATCATTAGAATTATTCGGAGGTATCGGCGCACCTCGGTGTGCTTTTAGAAATATCGGGCTTCCAGTAAAGGCTATTGACTATGTCGAGATTGATCAAAAGGCAGTAGACAGTTATAATCAAATGTTTATTGCTGATCTGCCTTACAAGACACAGTCTGTTGTTGGTTGGAATCTAAGACCAAGTATCTTAATACATGGAAGTCCGTGTCAGAATTTTTCGATAGCAGGAAGGCAAGAAGGTGCAGATGAAGGCTCGGAAACTCAATCAAGTCTAATGTGGGAAACAATCAACATTATTAAACAGATGGGTGAATGGATGCCAAAATACGTGTTATGGGAAAATGTAACGAACGTGAGGTCTAAACACATGGTAGCCAATCATGAAAGATATTTGTATGAAATGCGTGAACTTGGCTACACGAACAGCTATGCAGTTTTAGATGCTCGTGAATTTGGCTTGCCGCAAGCAAGACGGAGGGTTATTACAATCTCATCACTTGCTGATGAAGGATTTGACTTTAGTAGCCTGATAAGAACGCCAATGAAACCACTTAATGAATTTTTGGAAACAGATGTGCCTGAGCATTACACGGTAACACAATCCAGCGTGCTTAACTGCATTGGTAACAAAGGTATTAAACGTACAACTGTTATTGAAGAGTATGCTATGACTATCACATGCAGACAGGATCGCACACCAGCTCAAGTCATAGACTTAGGCAAAGATAAATATCGCTATCTAACAGAGCGTGAGTGCTGGCGACTTCAAGGATTTACAGATTCTGATTTTGATGCAGCGTGTATTGCCAATCCATGTGCTGAAGGAAAAATGAACAGAACCCTTTACAAGCAGGCAGGTAACAGTATGCCTGTACCAATGCTTGAGAGTATATTTAGAAAAATATTTTTGAACAAGGTCGGAAAGTGAGTGCAGGTGAATGAAACGTAAATGCAGTATGTGTGGCGAATACAAGGACATCACACAGTTTAGATACATGAATACAACAAAGAAGTATAGCAGTTACTGCCGAGAGTGTGAGAAATGGTATATGAAAATGTATGGCAGAATCAGATATGAACGAGAGAAAGCGAGGCGGTTAGCTAATGCAAAGAATTAAGCAAGGCGATTATGTCAACGGATACAAAGTCGAAATGGTTGAAGTTATAAACAAAGAGCCTCATTATCTGATCGCTTATTTTGATTGGGGAGCTCAAAAACCACAGAGCCGATGGCTGCCTGAACATTTGGTGAATAGTTTTGTATCTGCGGAAGATTTTGAGAGAGCTAAACAATAAAAGGAGTTGAAAATATGCCAATTAAAAATTACACTACCAAAATTGATGCATCTAAGACTGTAGGCGAGATACAGCAGATGCTAGCACAGCATGGAGCTAAACAGATAATGTTAGATTACTCCGATGGTAAGATCACATGCATATGCTTTACCTTGCAGACTGCTAATGGTATTCAGGGTGTGCGTTTGCCGGCTGCACCTGATAAGGTTCTGCTAGTGTTGCAAGCACAAAAATGCAAATGTGATTATGCACAAGCTGAACGCGTTGCGTGGCGAATATTAAAAGACTGGTTAGATGCTCAATTAGCAATCTTAGAGACTGAGATGGTAACGATTGATCAAGTGATGCTGCCTTACTTTGTGACGCAATCAGGTAATACGGTTTATGAGTTGTACCAAAACAATCAACTTTTACTTGAGGGTTAAATAATGCTTACAGAAAAGGATAAAATTGAGCAGTTCAAGCGTGACTTACGCAGCTATACATACCATCAAAAGAAAGCAATGGAAATCGATGAAAAGCTAGAAGAACTCTCTATAAAGATGCAGGGAGTTAGTTCGCCGGCATTTAAAGATACAGTGCTAGAAAATGCCGGCAATCCATATGGAGAAAGAAAGCTTGAACTGCTGATGGAAGAAGGCGAGCTTGTAAAGGAACGTAATAAGCATCTGGCCGAGATACAACGGATAGATGAAGCTTTAAGGCTGATTGATGTCGAAGGAAGAAATATTCTAATATACGTCTTTGTAAATCATAACAGCTATTATGAATCAGCTGAAACATTCTCTAGATCGATAAGTAAGTTGCGCAGAGATATGAATACTTATTTAAAAATCATTTTAAAAAATGAAAGTTGAACATAATGTCGCTTATTTCTGTGTTATTATGATAGTGTGGAATTAGCGGGAAGTATTTCCCCCACCCAATAAGTTCCGCTAATATAACTAGCGATAGTAACTCTACGGAGACTATTGCGTAAAAGCATCTATATCGGCCATATACTGAAATGCGTATGGTACAGGCATAGATGCTTTTATTTTAGGTAGCTAAACAGCTGCCTTTTTTTGTTGCCCGGCAACCCCGGCGGAGGTAAAGATATGAGTGATAAGACATTTGTAGAAGAAACAAGAGCAAGAACAGGCGAACCTGTATCAATGATATGGAGTACCGTTAGTATGATCTATAACATGTCGATAAAGACTTGCTACGGTATTGATTTTATTTATAGTGAGATTTTGTCTATGCTCGATGATCGCGTGTGCTGGACATCAAGACAGGCTGCCAAGTTGCTGCTATCAGAGCATGACTAAAGATGTACCTTGTTATGAGTGCGGTGATAGGCACATTGGCTGTCACGGATCATGTAAGAGATATTGCAAATACAATGCTGACCGCAAAAAGATATTAAAGCAGCAGCAGAATCAAACGGCGGCAGATCACGAGGTATCAAGTCATTGGTGCTATGACAGCAGATGCAGGAGGATAGCATAATGGCTCAACCATTTGCTAAACGCTTTTATAAAAGCAAACAATGGCAGCGTGTTAGAGATTATGTATTTAAACGTGACAATGGCTTATGCCAAGACTGCTTACAAGCCGGTAGGATCACACCGGGCTTAGAAGTACATCACTTAGTACCATTGACGGCAGTAAACATTGATGATGCAGATATTAGTTTAAATCCAGATAGATTAATAACGTTGTGCTATGAATGCCACAAGAAGCGTCACCGAAGCGATAGAAGCGCACTAACTGAAGGATATAGGTTCGATGCAGATGGAAACATCATTGAGGATACTCCCCCCCATTAAATAAGGGCGGGGTACCTTTATGGAGACCGTAGAGAGGACGACCGTATAACCGCAACTGAATATGTGAAAGGGGGTGTCGAAATGGACAAGACAGGCGAACCACCATTAGATGATATAATCAAACTCAAACAAAAAAAGATTAAAGCAGAGCTGCGAGAATTTAACAAGATTATTAGTGATTTAGCAGAAGAAAAGAAGATTTTATGTAAAGGTTTGATAGAAAACACATGTTTTATGAAAGTAGAGCTTGAGTATTTAAAATCAGAAATATTGTTAAAAGGATACTCCGAATGTTATCGAAATGGTGACAATCAGTATGGCAATAAGCAGACTCCAGAAAGTCAGATGTATAATACAATGATCAAGAACTATAACACAGCGATCAAAACATTAAGTGCGATTTTAGGATTTGATGAAAAGACACTAAAAGTAAGATCACCAACAGAATCAGGAGACTTTAATGGATTTTTGGCATACGCACAGGAAGTAAAAAATAAGCAATGAATTATGTAGAAGAATATCGTCAAAAGATTGCTGATGGCTCGATACTTGTTCCTAAAAAGATTCAGCGAATGCTTGATATTTTAAAAAGGCAAGAACAAGATGAGGATTTCCCTTACTATTTTGATCCTGATGTTGGTGAGCTGCCAATATTATTTATTGAATATTATTGTAAAACGGCAGTTGGAAAATTAGGTGGAGATTTAAAGCTGGAATTATTTCAAAAAGTTGCCATACAACTTACTTTTGGTTGGTTGAATAAAGAAACTAAGTTCAGACGCTTTAGACAGCTTTTTTTGATGGTTGCAAGAAAGAACGGAAAAACAACATTACTCGCAGCCATAGCGTTATATATGCTGATAGCTGACGGTGAAGGTAGTGCAGATATATTTTCGGTGGCAACAAAAAAAGATCAGGCGAAACTAGCCTTTAATGCTACATGTAAGATGCTGACAATGATGAAAAATAAGTTTCCTGAGTTTAGGAAACTTGTGAAAAAAAGAAAAACCGATCTATATGTAGAATCGACTTTTTCATCTTTTATGCCCTTGTCAAGTGATAGCGACACATTAGATGGGTTAAACTCACACTTAGTTATCATTGATGAACTGCATGCAATCAAAAAAAGATCTCTTTATGAGGTTATGTATGAATCTCTTGCATCACGTAATCAGCCATTACTGGTTATGATTACCACAAACGGTACACAACGTGAGAATATATTTGACCAGATTTATGACTATGCCTCTAATGTAATTGCGGAAACATACGAAGATTATGAGTTTTTAGCTTTGATCTATGAACTTGATGAAATTGAAGAATGGAAGAAGCCTGAGTGTTGGATAAAAGCAAACCCTGGGCTTGGCACGATAAAGAAACTGTCTTATCTGCAAGGAAAGGTTAGAAGCGCAAAAAACGATCCTAACAACTTGCCAGGTGTTTTAGTCAAAGATTTTGACATGAAGGCAAATTCTTCCGATAGTTGGCTTTCAATGGAAACAGTAATGTGTGATAAAAAATTCAGTTATGAAAATCTTGATTGTTACGCCTTTGGTGGCGTTGACCTATCAGCTACAACCGATTTAACTTGTGCGACTGTCTTATTCAAAACCTCTGAAAACAGTGATATTCATGTCATTCAGCAGTATTTCATACCGAAAGAAGTTGCTGAATTGAAGGAAGAACAAGATCGTGTACCGTATAAGATTTGGCATGATAAAGGATGGGTCACATTTACAGAAGGCAGCCGAGTGAATTTTTCAGAAGTCACCGATTGGTTTAAGAAAATGAGGGATGAATATAACTTCACTTTTTACAATATCGGATATGACCCGTGGTGTGCGGTTTACTTTGTAGAAGAAATGACAAGAGAAGGATTCCCGATGAGTAAAGTAATTCAAGGTCCTATCACCATGTCACAACCTATGAAAGATTTAAAAGCCGATTTGATGGACAAGAAAGTCAATTACAATGATAATCCTGTCTTGAAATGGTGCTTGTTGAATACAAAAATCGAGGAAGACAAAAACGATAACATCAGACCTGTTAAAAAAGCGAAAATACAGCGTATAGATGGAGCGGTTAGCCTGATTAATGCGTATGTTGTTTATACACGAGATATGCTGTCTTATAACGCTTCAATATAGAGAGGAGGTGAATCAATGGGTTTATTAGATAGATTTTTCAATACTAAAGCACAGAATATTTTTTATTATGATACACCAACTCTTTACTTGAATAGCTCATCCTTATACGATTTGGATTTAACAAGAGCAATCATTAACAGCTTTGCAACTCATATATCGAAACTTAATGCAGTAGTAAAAGGTTCGAGCAGCAAAAATTCAAAGCTTGATTATTTACTAAATGTTAAAGCAAATGACTATATGACAGGATCGCAGTTTCTTTATAAATTAGCTACTTATTATGCAGCTGAAAACAATGCGTATATCGTGCCTTTGCTTGATAAATACGAAAATCTGATTGGATTATATCCGATTGGTACAAGTAATTCAGAAATTGTTGAAAGTGACGGAATTAAATACCTTAGATTTAAAATGGAATATGACAAAACGTATGCAGTTGAATTATCTAAGGTAGGGCATTTGAAAAATCACTATTACAATTATGAATTAAAAGGATCGGATAACTCACCACTTGAGGATGTGCTGCAATCGTTAAAGTATCAGCAAACAAGGCTAAAAAACGGAGTGAAGAACGGTAACGGCGTTCGTATGATTGCAAAAACCACAACGCCAAAGAAGGAAAGAGCGCTCAAAGAGTTAAGAGAACAATTTGTAAAAGATAACTTTGAGGACAATCCTGGCGGCATGATTATCGTAGATAATACCTACGAATCGGTTACACCAGTAGACAACAAACCGTTTTTGATTAATGACTCACAAATCAATTACATCAAAAATACACTATATATTTACTTTGGTACAAATGAGCATATTTTGATGAATCAATATACGGAAGATGAATGGAATGCTTATTATGAAAGTAAAATTGAACCATTTGCGATTCAGATTTCACAAGTAATGTCTGCAATGTTTTATTCAGAAAAAGAAATTTCTTTTAAAAATGAAATCGTATTTGAATCAAACAAGATGCAATATTTGTCAAATAAAAGTAAATTGAGCACAGTGACACAACTATTTGATAGAGGCTTTATTACACATGATGCTGGTTGCGATATCTTCAATCTTGCACATACTGGTGCTTGTGATGGAAATAAGTATTACATACGTCGTGAATATGTCGATGTAGAAAAACTGGATAAAGTTGAATTAACTGGCGACGACATGTTGAAAGGAGGCGGAGCAAATGAAAAGAAATCTTAATTTTGAGATAAGGAGCAAGTCAGAAGGAGAATCTTGTATAGTTGAGGGATATGCCGCTAAGTTTAATACTGAAACAGTTCTATTTGAATATAATTCATATTCACGAGGAAAAGTTGAGTATCGGGAAAAGATTGATCAAAAAGCTTTTGATGAGTGTGATATGAGTGATGTTGTAATGCTGTACGATCATGAAGGCAGAGTGTTAGCGCGTACATCAAACAACACCTTAACATTGACTGTTGATGATATAGGTTTAAAGGTGAGAGCAGATTTATCAGGTACACAATTAGGCAGAGACGTTTTCGCAGAAATCCGTGACGGATATGTAACGAAGATGTCTTTTTCTTTTACCGTTGATGAAGAAAAAAACGAACAGGCGAATACTTATGACCTGAGAACGATAACTAAGGTGAAACGCCTGCATGATGTATCGGCTGTATCTATACCAGCTTATGATGATACGTCTATCAACGCAAGAAGTCTCGAAGAAGCCGAGAAAGAAGCGGCAGAAAAGGCAGAAAAAGAATTAAAAAGAAGAAGATTATTAATCAGACTTTCATAAAAAGGAGGAAAACTTATGAACCGATTAGAAGAAATCAATAACAGAAAAAAGGAATTAAGAAATTTAGCAAAAGAAGAGAACTCAGACTTAGATGCAATCGAAAAAGAATTGAATGAGTTAGAGACTGAGGAACGTTCGATCAATGATAAAGCTGAAAAAAGAGCAAAATTATTAGGTCGCATCAGCAATGGAGAAGGAACACTGGTTGATGAATCACGCAAAGCAGAAAACGATTTAGAAAAGCGTGGTGCTACTATTAAAGAAAAGAGAGCAGTAACCTTAGTTTCAAGTGGAGCTGTATTAGAAAAGAAGTATTCAAGGGATATTCAAAATGCATTTGATAAAATGTCTACACTTGTAGATTTGGTTGACTCAGAAGATTTAGAAGGCGGAGAATCATATACAATCCCATATGAAAAAACTGCAAGCAACGAAGCTGAATACACTGATGAAGGTGCAGCTTATAGTGAGGGTGATAAAAAGTTTGGTTATGCTGAAATCAAGAAAACTAAACTTACTAAGTTGATTAGAATGACTGAGGAGCTATTAAAGCTTCCTAATGCAAAATACGCTGAACGCATTATCTCAGAAGTTCGCAAAGCGTTTAAACGCAAATTGAATAACGAGATTTTGAATGGTGACGGTGCAGCTGGGCACATCACTGGTATCTTTAATTCAGATGTATTATCAGCGAGTGATGATATTGAAATCAGCGGAATCACAGAAGATACCTTAGACGAGATTATTTTTGCTTACGGAAGTGATGAAGAAGTTGAAAGTGAACAAGTATTAATTTTAAATAAACAAGATGTGAGAGCGTTTAAAGCATTAAAAGATAAGCAAGGTAGACCTTATCACAAAGTGGAAATGAATGGTAATACAGGTTACATCGACACAGTACCTTTTGTAATCAATTCCAAAGCAAAATCTTTTTCAAAGGCATCTGAAGGAGAATATACGATGGTTTATGGATCGCTTTCTGATTATAAATTAACTAATTTCTCGGGTATTGATGTCAAGATGTCAGAGGACGAAGAATTTAGTAAAGGCATCAATGTATATCGCGGAAGTCTTTTTGCTGGTGGTAATGTAAAACGTCCTGGTGCTTTTGTCCGAGTTAAGAAAGTGGCTGCCGTATAGGTATGAATCAACTGATCGATGATGTAAGGCTCTCTTTGCGCCTTACATCAAAATCGTTTGATGCAGAAATCCAGACGTTGATTGATTCCGCAATATTTGAAATGAATGAGGTAGGAATTACCTTTATTTCATCACCCAAAAATAAACTTGAAGAAAAACAAGCAGCTTTACAGAGGGCAGCAATAAGCACATATGTTAAAGCTAATTTCGGCGAAAATAAAGAATCCGAAAAATATATGAAGTCTTTTGAAATCATGAAGCTAAAACTGAGGGATATCAAAAATGAGATATTGTGACTTAACACTTATTGATTTAACATATGAAACAGATAAAATCGGCAATCAAATCAAAAAAGAGACACGGTATAGTGTTTTTGCAGAAGAAAAATCTGTGCAAAGCAATGAATTTTTCAAGGCGGCTGCTATTGATTTGAAAGCATCAAAAATGTTCGAAATCTATTTAGCAGATTATTGCAAACAACGTCAAGCTGAAGATGAAGAAGGCAATCGCTATGACATTTATAGAACGTTTGTTAAAGGTGATAAAATTGAGCTTTACTGTTCGGAGACTAAAAAATGAAAGAAATAGTCGATATCGAAGGATTAACAGCTGTCTTGTTACAGAAATACAGTGATTACACTGATGATAAATGTGAGCAAGCGGCTGAAATCACCAAGCAAACAGGAAAAGAAATGGTAAAGGCAATCAAAGAAGACTCACCCGTTAAAACAGGTGACTATCGAGATGGCTGGGTAGCCGAGGTTGAGCAAGGAAAAGGATATACTAAAATTATCGGCAAGAATAAGAAAAAGCCTAAACTTACACACCTTTTACAAAACGGACATGCTAAAACAAATGGTGGTCGAGTACCTGGAGTTGATCACATCAGCAAAAACGAAAAGAAATACAACGAGCTACTACTTGAAAGAGTTGAGGGCGTTTTAAAATGAAACTAGAAGAATTAATAAAAGAGTTAAAAGCAATCGGCATTCCGGTTGCTTTTTCCCATTTTAAAGAAAAGCAAAGCGGTGATTATATCATTTATACATTTAAACGTTCGGTGAGCGGTAGCGATCACGCAAACGAACTAGAAGAATATGATTACCGCATTGAACTGTATTCAACAATCAAGAATATAGAACTTGAAAATAAAGTTACAAGTTTTCTTGATGAATTGGGTACAGATTACGATATTTATGAATCAGTTTATATAGAGGATGAAGATGTGTTTATGACCGTCATTTCATTCTCTTTTTTAACAAGAAAATAAGGAGGAAATCATGTCAGAAGAAAAGTTAATAATTGAAAAAGAACCTATATCTTTAGGTAGCGGAGATATTTATATTGAAGAATATGCGGGTGGTGAATTACCAGCATTAAGTGTACTTGAAGTCGATGAAAAGAAAGCTGGACATGTTAAAGACGGTGCTAGTCTAGCTGTTACAGAAACATTTTATGTCGCAAAATCAGATGATGATAAAGCTGTGCGAAAAAAAATGATTGGTGACGATTATAAGCTAAATTACAGCGATATCATTACCAATGCCGAAACAATCAAACGAGCATTATCAACAGTTAATGTGATTGATGATGCTGAACGTGGTGTGCAGCGCTTAGAAATGGGTGGCATTAGCAATTATAAATCAAAACGTTATCTCGTTTTATTTGTCAATGATGATAAAGATACCCGCATTTTAGTCATGGGATCGAATGAGTCAGGATTGAATTTATCTTTCTTGAAGGACAAAGAAACTGTAAATAGTTTCAGTTTTAGTGCAGAACCATTACCGAATGGAAGGAAAGCGATTATAGAGTTTGGAAAGCCGAAAGCAACACCAGCTCCAGTAGCGGAGGTAGTAAATGAAAAGTAATGTTGATTTTACGCAGATCAATAAAAAGACATACGATATCACATTAAAGAGTGGCAGAATTCTAAATATTCTGCCACCCACTTTATCTATGATTAATGATTTAAACGCGATGATTGAGGATCATCCAATCGAATCTGCTTATCAATTAGTCTATTGTATTTTTAACCACAATAGAAACAAGGTAACTGTACCAATTGAAGAAATAGAACAGCAATACGATAAATTCGATATAAATGCAATAATTGCAGACTATACAATGTTCTGTAGGGAGATATTAAAAGACCCAAACTAAAACCCCCAATCATTCATAGCGACTCTGGCGATGGTGATTTGGGGATCTATGCAGAGACAATCAATTTTTATCTTGTATCACAATATACAATGTTGAATTTCAATGAAATAAGAGAATTACAGATTGATGATTTCCTTCAGTATCAGCGGGATGCTTTTATTGTGAATAAGATGCAAACGTCTGAAGGACAGCAGTATTTAAAACAGTATGTCTCTTTACACAACAAAAAAACAGACAAAACAGCGCTAGAGAAGCTTTTAGGAGGTGGAAAAGATGGCTAAGAAACTGGAAGGCTTGACCGTACAGCTAGGGCTTGATACAACGCCCATAACATCTGCTTTATCAGGGCTTAACAAAGACTTTAATAACAGCCAAAAAGAACTTAAAGAAGTTAATAGACTCTTAAAGTTTGATCCATCAAATACCACTTTACTAGCACAAAAACAAGAGTTGCTCAGTGATTCTATTACTGCCTGTACCGATAAACTGAAAGTCTTAAAAGAAGCTGAATCACAAGTGCAAGAGCAGTTTGAACGCGGCGATATCAAAGAAGAAAAGTACCGTGAGTTTCAGCGTGAAGTTGTATCCACAGAAAACAAATTAAAGTCTTTAAAAAGTCAAGTGGATACAACGAATAAGACATTGGCTGATATGGGGTCAACAGCAAAAGCAGCGGGAGAAAAGATGAATGCTGCTGGTGACAAGCTACTGCCTCTTTCTGCAGCCTTAACAGGAGTAGCTACTGCCGCAGTCGCAGCCATGAATAACGTTGACGATGGCATTGATCGAATCGCAACGGCAACTGGTGCAACTGGCGATAAATTAAAGGCAATGACGGATATTTATTACGATGTTGTTACAAAAATGCCAGTAGAATTTGAATCTGCAGGAGCTGCCATTGGTGAAATCAATACAAGATTTGGCTATTTAGACGATAAGCTCGCTGAATGTACAGAGGACTTTTTGAAGTTTGCTAAAGTCAATAACATGGACGCTACTGAATCTGTGCGTCTTGTATCTCGTGCAATGGGTGATGCTGGCATCAATGCGTCTGAATATAAACGTGTCTTAGACCTAATGACTAAAGCTGCGCAAGACAGCGGTATCAGCGTTAGCAAGCTTGCTGAAAGTGTCACTACATTTGGTGCGCCAATGCGTGCTCTCGGTTTCGACATGGAGGAGTCAATTGCTTTGTTTGCATCATGGGAAAAGGCAGGTGTGAACGCAGAAACGGCTTTCTCAGGACTAAAAAAATCAATCAGTACATGGGCATCCGAAGGCAAAGATGCACGAGAAGAGTTTAAGAAAACGCTCGATGAAATTAAAGCCACCCCAGATATTGCAGAAGCTACAACTAAAGCCATCGAAGTATTTGGTACAAAGGCTGGACCAGATTTAGCAGATGCAATTAAAGGTGGTCGATTTGAGTATCAAGAATTTTTAAATACTTTACAAGGCTCAACAGGTGTTATAGATAGTACATACGGCGCGATCGTCGATGATGTAGATGCTACGCAAGTAGCAATACAAACTGCTCAGGTTGCCTTACATGACATTGGTGAGACAATCATGGTGACAGGTGGACCGATACTTAAAGACTTCGCAGATGGATTAAGAGACGTGACACAACACTTTAACGCTCTTGACGATGGTACTAAAAAAGCAATCATTACTGCAAGTGGTATGGCGATTGCTGCTGGTCCTGTTTTAAAGGCTACTGGTGGTATCACTACTGGTATTGGCAATATCATGACAGGATTATCAAAGCTAAAGCCATTGATTAAAAGCACTGAGGTGGCATCAACAGCAGCAGGCGTTGCTAGTGCTTCAGCGGCAGCCTTACCAATGGCTCCATTATTGGCAACCGTGGGTGCAATCGCTGCAGTAACCGCAGGCATCGGTTTGCTCATAATTGCGGTGCAAGACCAAAAATCAGAAGAACGCGAGCTGATTGACACGGTAAATGAAGAAGCGGAAGCATGGCAGAATTTGAAAGAAGCGCAAGAACAGCGAATTGAAAAAGGTTTAGAAGAAATATCTTACACAGAAACGATGATTTCAAAGCTTGAAGAAATGACGGACAGTGAAGGAAATCTTACTGGAAGTCGAGAACAAGCATTATTTTATATCAATGAAATTAATAAGGTAATGCCAGACGCAATCAAACTCAACGATGATAACACCATATCCATCAACGAGGGAAAACAGGCGCTTGATGATCTGATCAAATCAAAACAAGCACAAATCTATTTGGAAGCGATGGAACCAGCGTATAAAGAAGCTATTGTAAATTATCAAAAAAAGATCATTGAACAAGGCAAATTGTCGGCACAGGTGAATGAACTTGAAGCTGAGACATTGCAGTTAAAAATGCAAGCCGAAGAAGATGGCACACAAGCCAGCTGGTCTTCGTGGGGGATTAAAAATGCATTACTTGCTGAGTCAAAACAAGCGCTTGAAGAAAATACAAAAGCAACAGTAGACATGTACCAGACCATCCAAGACTACGAAGGTATGACAGTAGCTATCCAATCTGGCAACTATGATGAACTAACTAAAATGATGGACAACTACAATCAAGCACAGCTGCACGGTGCGGAACTTGCCAATCAGAACGCTTTAGAGCAAGCGCAGACGCGCTATGATGATGCTTTGGCGGCTTACGAAGGGTTGATTTCTTTGGCTGAAGAAAAAGGTATGGAAATCACCGATGCTGAGATTGATGCAGCTAAAAAGGCGGTAGATGATGCTCAGAGCGAGTTAAACACGATTGGCAATAACATGATGACGGGTATTGCTACTGGGGTAGCTGCCGGAACAACTTTTGCGGTCGGTGCTGTGTCAACGGTCATGAATCGTATGATCGAGGAAGCACGCAGAAAGGCAGCTGAGGTTGACGCAGCTATGAATGGTGACGACTATGACGGAAGCCATCGAAACGGACTGAATTATGTTCCTTTTGACGGATACCGCGCTATTTTGCATGAGGGTGAAAAGGTCTTAACAAAAAGTGAAGCAAATATGGAGAGAAGCGGTGACAGCAAGACGGAAATTAATGTCACACAAAACATATATACAAAATCCGTAAACGCATCGGCGCAGCAACGTGAAGCAGCTAGAGCTTATAAAAAAATGGCGTTGGAGGTGAATTAGTGTTATACGATGAAAAATTTATCTATACGAACGAACAAGGTGCAAGTATCGAAATGTCGTGGTTTGCTGTGCTGAATGTCGTTAATTATGATGATAGCTTGCCGGTAAACTACTACACAAACAAAAATGCAGGGCAGGATGGCGAAACGCTATCCTCCCAGTCTTTTGATGTGCGTAGTTTAATGATTGATTGTGTTTATCAGGTACAAGACGATATAGGTGCTTATGAGCGTAATTTAAAACGTATCTTTAACCCAAGATTAAAGGGGACATTGAAACATATCGGTAAAGATTTTGAAAGAGAGATCAGCGTTAAGCTAAACGAGATACCGACTATTAAACACTCGGCCGGAAAGGGTACATTGATGCTTGACTTTGTGGCTCATGCGCCATTTTGGCAAGATGTGCCGCGTACAGAGTATTTAGCATTTGTTGAGGCAGCCTTGTCGTTTCCGCTTACTTTTATAGGAGGCATGAGTTTTGGTATTCGGCGTAACTCATTAGTCAGCAACATTGATAATGTTGGCGATGTTGACTGCGGTTTTAAAGTAACCTTTAAGGCAAGCGGCGGTACCGTTAGCAATCCTTATATTAAAAAAGGCGATAAGTATATACGTCTAAATTATGAGATGCAGAAAGGTGACTTGATTACTGTGGATATGTTAGGTCAGTCACCGGTTATCTACCTTAATGAGCAAAAAAACAGCACCATTCTAAAGCGCAAAGAAACAGAGTTTTTTAATCTAGATGTTGGGCTGAATGAGGTTGAATATAATGCAGAAAGGAACGTCACTAACCTTGATGTGGTTGTGACATACAGGCCGCAATACTTATGATGTACTTATACAGGGATTTTGAACTTGTTGAAATAATTGCCGCTTATGTGTCTTTGGAGTATACATTAAAACATCGAGGAGCCGGCACGTTTACATTAACACTTAATGATGGTGAGGTTGCGAAGTCTTTTTATCAAAATGATGTTTTGATGATTGATGATGATGCTTTTATTATTGAAAATATCCATGTGTTTTCTGACAATGGAATCAACACATATGAAATATCCGGATTGCATATCAATTCATTATTAAGCAGACGTGTAATCAGCTCATTCACCTTCAACACGACAGAAAATTATGAAATTCAGATTGAAAAGCTGCTGAACGAAAATTTCATTGCTCCGATTGATACTAACAGAAAAGTAGATGGCTTTATATTTAGCGCACAATGCATAGAAAAGATGCCGACAGTCAATTATACCATTGAAAACATGGAAGTGTCAGAGGTTGTAAATACGGCTCTAGCACGCGCTGATTTAGGATACACGATTGATTATCTGCCTGAAGAGCATCAATATAGATTTAGGCTGATACAGGGGCGTGATAAAACCACCAATGTTATCTTTTCGGATAAAAACAACAACATCGCAAATAAAGACGTCTATCAGCAACAGCAAGATTGTAAAAACGTTGGTTACCTCAATAACGATGGAAAGTTGACAAGCAAAGGGACTGCCGGCGGAATCAATCGTCGAGAGTTTATTGTTGAAGGCTCAGACATCACACAACTTGATGAGCAGCTTGCGGAAAGCAAGTCACTAGTCAGCGCAGAATTTGAGGTCATTGACAATGAGCTTTATCAATACGGCCGTGATTATAAACTCGGCGACGTTGTTACTTTTGAGGACTATGAAAGTAACTTAGTGGCACAGCGGCCTTTGTTAGAGGTTGCTTTTTATTGTACTGATACAGTCACAAGGACTACTACATTCGGTGTAGGCTGATACAGGGGCGTGATAAAACCACCAATGTTATCTTTTCGGATAAAAACAACAACATCGCAAATAAAGACGTCTATCAGCAACAGCAAGATTGTAAAAACGTTGGTTACCTCAATAACGATGGAAAGTTGACAAGCAAAGGGACTGCCGGCGGAATCAATCGTCGAGAGTTTATTGTTGAAGGCTCAGACATCACACAACTTGATGAGCAGCTTGCGGAAAGCAAGTCACTAGTCAGCGCAGAATTTGAGGTCATTGACAATGAGCTTTATCAATACGGCCGTGATTATAAACTCGGCGACGTTGTTACTTTTGAGGACTATGAAAGTAACTTAGTGGCACAGCGGCCTTTGTTAGAGGTTGCTTTTTATTGTACTGATACAGTCACAAGGACTACTACATTCGGTGACTCAATACCGACGATTTTCGATAAATTGAAGAAAGGAAGGTGATGGAATGTCAGAAAAATATTTTCCATTTGACGGACAATTAGTCGATGGTAAATCAGATAGAGTTTACTATGCGAATGACTTTACCAACTATTTTAAACCATTTTTCCGCAATGGCATATTTGCAAGTCAGGGCGATGGATTGATGGTGCTATCGCTTGACGACAACATGTTTATATCGTTAATGGACGGGCGCTCGATCATTGAGGGACATGGCTACCAAAATGACAATAAAGATGGTGTGAAGAAAATGCGTATCGCTAACTCGGATATAGCACAAGACCGCATCGATATAGTGGTAAATCGCTTAAATAGGGTTGACCGTATGATTACTACGATAGTCATTAAAGGTGAGTTGTCAGACGCACCGGTACCACCTGCTATCGTGCGTAATGATGATTACTATGACTTAAAGCTCGCCGAGGTCTATGTGCGCAGTGGCGTAGATAAGATACAGCAAGCAGACATCACCGATTTTAGAGGTGACGAAGATGCTTGCGGATGGGTTACAGGATTGATTGACAGCATTAATTCAACAGCATTTTTTAAGCAGTATCAAATTGCTTATGATGCGTTTGTCAAAGAGACTTATAACAGAGCGGAGGATCTATTTAACGATATAAGAAACCTGCTTGATACGGATCAAGCCGCTTATTTACTAGGATTGATCAATGAGCTGAAGACGTATCCAAGAGTTGAGCCCTATGTATTAAAAGCTAACCAGTGGCAGGAAACTGCTGACGGTTTGACTTACACTATCACGGATAATCGATATACATATCTTGGCTCATACTGGGAGCTAATCGCCGAGCCGGATATGGATAAAGCGGAACAAAAACTGCTCACTAATGCAAGAATTGCGTCGATTGATGATAAGCAAGACGGCAAACTGATTATCCATGCTGTGGGTGTTAAGCCTACTGATGATATACATATCAGCATAAAGATTGAGAGGTGATAAGATGTCAATAGGAAATAAAAATATATTAGATTTTGAATCAACAGGTTATCCCGGCGACATCGTATTTAGTTATGATGATTTAACAGTCGAACATCCTGAGTTTTTAAAATTGGACGGAGGAGCATATAAAAAAGCGGACTATCCACAAATTGAAAAGTATTTTAATTTCAATGGTGTTGTACCTTACAACGAAACTGTTGATCTTGCAGAATTTAACGAAACAAAGACGGATCAGGTTGATTGTACGTGGCTTTCCAGTCAAAATGGAGACGATATTGCGCTGATTTATTTGCGTGATAACAAAAAATCAAGCAACGACCGTATGTATTGTAAGTTGTATTTATCACATGATGGCGGCGCAACTTTTACAAAAGTCAATGAGTCTTATTTCAGTAGCTGCAACTCTTCATCAAATTATTCAAAGAAACTTATCAGATTAAAAGACAAGACGATGTTATTTTACAAAAGCAGCTATAATTATGACTCTGGATATATATATTGTTATTGTTTAAAAGATGGTGAGACATCATGGAAGCAGACAACAGTATTTAATGGGCATGAATCCAACACATTGCATATAGTAACGAATGGCAACTACATTTTTGTTTGGATATATGACAAATCCGAGTCACCAACACAATTTGTAAGATATGCTGACATTACTAAAGCTGCTTTATCTTGGGCAACATTAGATGCAGGCACTATATCCGTAGGAAATTCGGGCTTGTCGAGGATCGCAAACACTGACAAGATCGTTTACGGTAATGTGATTGGAAGTAGCACAGACAAATTCAGGATTTATAATCCTGATTTAACGTATACAGAATACAGTACAATGCAGGCAAGCCTTATAGTTCCGGATGTGAGCAGTCTCGGCTCGTATAACTCAGCCATGCTGTTTTATCGAAATGGCGAGTATGTGATGCTGCCTGGAGGAACGTCATATGGATATTTTGTAGTCAAAACAACAGATTTTATCACATGGACAGGCTATGTAAGGGAAACTCCTGCTTATGCCGATGAAAATAGCTCCGAAATTTATTATTATGGTGAAACTGATAAACAGTTATTGTTTAGAAAAAATGTTATGAGCGAAGAAGGTGGCCCAATAGCCGCACGAAATAATGTAAATTATACCATTGAAGGAAATGGAGGCAGTTTTACAGCCGGGTTAAGCGGATATTTGTACACGGGTATATCCGATACATTAAAGAGAGACGATGGTGGTTACTATATCGTTGGTGCAATCTATCAATATGGAGATACAACAAGCAAATGTATTGTGCAAAAAAAGTATTTGAGGGAAGTAAATGAATGGTTTAAACTGCCATTGGCAAAAACCATATCCGCAACCTTCAGCGCATCATCGAACAACTACCCATATGTCAGAACGGAGTAAAATTATGATATATGTAACGAAAAGAAACGACATTGCTGTATTTACTGCCTATGAGCCGGAAACTCCATTTTTTGCGATTGACACATTGCCAAGCTGTCCCTATCAAAATGACAATGAACATAAGGTGATTTGGAGATGCGATATTGAAAATCAAAAAGTTTGGTACGAATTGGAATACATTGAGCAGCCAATGCAATTAGACATAATCGAAGAAATGTTAATCGAAACCAATTTGGAAGTGCAGTATCTTTCGGCGCTGAAAGAATTAGGAATATGAGAAAAGGAGGAAATATCACAGCATGATTAAAAATAGTTTAAATATTCGGGGGGGGGGGGGTATATCTGCTAATAATTTAGTTAGTGATTTTATTTCCCCGTGGTATCTGCTTGCGCAGGCCGGCAATCTGCGTCCATTTAAAGATCTGGAAAACGAGAATATTGTTGAACCATATTTCACAGGTTTATATACTTGTGTCTATACAAAAAATTATTTTGTATTTTTACAGCAAGCAAGTGACGATGTATATATTTACATCGAAATATATAAGCTTGAAACATGGGAAACCGTATTAAAAAGGAAAATGTTTACTGAATACTCAAACAAATCGGTATTAGGAAGTTGCGTTGCCTTAAACATGACGTATGAGGATGATATTTATTTGATTGCTAGTGATTTTTCGTCGATCTTGAATATAAGGATTGATGAGACTCAAGCAAACAAATATGTATTTAATCTGATTACGCTGCCAAGAAAAATGACTGATTATGTGTCGATTTGTACGCTTGGTAATACTGCGTATATGTTTGGATTCAGGACAGACGGGGGTACATCATCAAGCGCAAACACTACCTACACAAGTGTTATTAAATTTGATGCTCAGTCAAAAGCTGTTACAGTATTAGGCGTAAATACAAGCGACATGGGTTTCAATGTAGGTGGCCAAAATTCAAATAACGCGCAAATATCGTCCGGGGTTTACGGATGTTTCCCTTATAGTGATAATGAAATCATGATTTTTGGTAAGCACGCAGACACCGAATTAAAGACGACGCGCATGGTCTTATATAACACCATAACAGGTGAAAACAAAAATGTTACTGACGATCCTGAATATACTTATCTAAAAAAATTAAACACATTCAGCACTTTATTCGGTAGTTCGACAAGCAATATTAAAAGCGCAAGAAATCCTGTATCTGCAAATGGTTTGATTTTATATTCAACTTCAAACTCTATAACAATACCAACAGGTGGCGGTAATTCAAACAATAACAACTGGTATTTGGATAATAAAAATTCCGCCTATATTACCTTGCGATTACATATTGTCGTTGATACTAAAGATAAAAAATTGTTTAGTACATGGATCCCGGATATGACACCGTCTTCTGTGTACATAAGTGGCTCTTACAGCAGCGGCAGATATGGACTTTCTTACAAATGGTTAAGTGCTGATGGATCATTTAGACAGGTGCCTTCAGGAGCTAATACAACCGGTATTGATATTCGGCGAGCGCTTGTATATGACTTAAATCGTAAATCAATCAAGGCGTTTTCGATGGATACAACCGATACAAAGCTGAGGGCTGTTGGTGCAATGATGATAGACTTTGTGGTGGTTGTAAAAAAAGGGGTACAGGTTAAACCTTTTTCCGAGATACCATCACCAATGCAAGTGCGCTTCGTGCGGCCGTCAAATCTTAGCATCATAAATGTCGAACCAGATGGAGAAGGTTATTACGAGGCGCCCGAAGAATGTTATTTATACATGGCGATTGAAAACGATAGGGTCATTAAGCCGTCAACATATCCTTTAGATGGGTATCCATACATCAACGAGCAGCCATTTAAAATTTTGGTAAGGTAGGGGGTGTATAATATGCTAAATAGATTAGATGGCTATGATGTAATAGAGGCTGAATTGCAAGAATATCTTGCTGGATTGACAGCGCCGGTATTTGATGTAGAGGTAATAAAAAAAGAAAATATATACGAAGTGTACTGCAACAGTACACTTTTGTATTTTTCGGAGGTGGAAGTGAAAGCCGATGAAGAAAAGAAACGTCTTGAAGATTGCTGGCTGATTGAGCAAGCACAGATCCATTTTGCGGATAAAAAAATCATACCGGTAACCGAACCGGAATCGTTGCCGGAATTAACGGATAGGGAATTAATGCAGCAGATATTAGACATACAAATCGAGCAAGTGCTAAACATTGAATATATGGCTTGCTTGAAAGAATTAGGGATTTAAATTTAAAGAAAGGAGTTTTACAATGACGACTTATGAAATGCTTGAAAAGCATATCAACAGCAAAAAAAGAGATGGTGTTTTTAATGATTTATTGAAAGAAACACTTAAATTTAAACTTGATGTATATATGCTGGCGAATCGCATCAGCGAAAGTCAGTATAATGCATTAATAAAACTAATGGAGTAACATAATGTTCGGTTACGAATTAGTTAAAAGGAAAAAGAAGCGTGATCCGATCCGCTTTTCAAAGAAAATTATGTATATCAGTTTTGCATTTTTGACGCTGTATGTTACGGCGTCTTTTTTATTGGCATACCGATCCATGACAACGTTAGACAGTCAGTTAACGATATGTGTATTTGCCTTTTGGGGTACAGAATGCTTCAGTAATGCATGGATCAAGGTTAGCAAAATAAAACATGAAAGCGAGGAAAAGAAAGATGAAATGGTTAATTGAAAATTGGTATTTAGTAGTAGTTGGCATAGCAGCTGCGGTTGTTGGTTGCTTAGCAATCTACAAATGGGCAGGTAAGCCAATGGCAGAACAGATTGCTAACATCAAAGAATGGCTCTTATATGCTGTGATAGAAGCTGAGAAACAGCTAGGAGGAGGAACAGGTCAGATTAAGCTGAGACAGGTTTATGATATGGCAATACAGCGCTTTAAATGGCTGTCTGCGATACCATTTAGCACTTTTAGTTCGTGGGTGGATGAGGCACTAAACGAAATGAGAAAGCAGCTTGCAGTAAATGAAGCGGTGAAAGCCTACATTGAGGAATAATGATGGAATGGATCAAGCAGAACATCCTGCTGCTCATCGCTATTATTAGCGTCTGTGTTGAGATAACACCTATAAAAGTAAATCCTATATCTCATTTATTAAAATGGGCAGGTAAGCTGATGAACGAGGGTATCAACAAAAGAATCGATGATATAGAAAAAGAACTTGCTACCATGCGACAAGAAAATTATGAAAAGGACGTCCGTGATATGCGGGGTGAGATATTGGATTTTGCTAATTCTTGCCATAATAAACGCAAGCACACAAAAGACGAATTTATTCACATTATTGAGCAAATAACGCGTTACGAAGAATTGATTGAAGAGCATGATATCGCAAATGGTGTGATAGAGGTACAAGCAAAATATATTAAAGATTTATATAAAGAGTGTCTGCGCGAAGGCACTCTTTTAAATTAGGAGGAAGAATGAAAACAGCAAAACAATTAGTTGAATATGTTAAAAAGAAAGCGGCCGAACCTAAGACCATTTATGTTCTAGGTTCTTTCGGACAAATATTAACAACAGCATTTTTAAATCAGAAATGCCGGCAGCTTGCGTGGAATGAACAGAATAGAAATATCCTTCAGCAATACACAGATCAAGGCTATCAAGCCTTTGACTGCTGCGGACTAATCAAGGCTTTCTTATGGGATGATAACCCCGCTAATTATAAAGTTGCCGAGGACGAAAATGAAGCAACCATGCTCGCAAGGGCAAAAGTAAAAGGTAAGATTGCATCTTTACCGGAACGACCGGGTACCCTTGTTTTTATGTCGGGCCATGTCGGCGTATACATTGGTAATGGCGAGGTAGTCGAATGCACACCATCAGAATCACTCGGAGGATGGGGAGTGCTTACTACTAAGCTAAATGGTAGGGGCTGGACTGATTGGGCCGAATATGCCCGTATCAGCTACGATAAGCCGGCTGGCTGGCAACAAGTTGAAGGCTGCTGGTTTTACTATTTAGATGGCGCAATGCTCAAGGGCTGGCGCTGGCTGCCTGTGTCAAACGGATCAGATGCGTGGGGTTGGTTTTATTTCAACCCTGCTAACGGCATCATGCAGGCAAATAAGTGGGTACGCTTCACAGATGGGAAAGAATATGAATTAGGAAAAAATGGTAAATGGACTGGCAACCATAAATAATTAAAGGCTTACTCTCAATTAAGAGGGTAAGCCGTTTTTTTATTTTGCTGGCGGAATGAACTCTAGTATGTCACTGATTTGACAGTCAAGCACTGTGCATAATCTAGCCAAGACATCTGCATCAAACCTTGTCACATTATTATCTAAGTACGCTTTTAGTTGTGAGCGTTGCATCTGAGCAGCAAACGCAAGCTGACGATTACTGATGCCTTTTTCTTTTACAATATCGTTCAGCTTAATTTTTATTGATCCGTATTTCACATTGAAAAAGTCATTCATATCTTCAGCCTCCACTATTCGTAACTAAATTGTACAATTAGTATGGTTGACAAAATAGAGATAATAAAAGAGAATATAAAGTAAGAATAACTAACTACTCATGGAGGGCTTATGGAGAATTTTAAAGATTTATCAAAAGAGCGGAAGTTTGAGCGATTAACACAGGTAATGTCTATGGTAGATGTACCTGACGATTTTAATTATCTATATGAATATTATAAAGATCGTGACCAAAATGAATTGTTTTTATACGATATGCGCGAAATGCTGCTCTGCAGCTGGCGTTGGGTTAACTTGCCGGCAGAGGTTAAGTTTTTGCTCTTATAGATTTCGACAAATGATTATTAAGTGTAATGCTATACTTGAATCATCGAGGGAGAAATATTATGGATGAAATAAAAACGATTGATTTTTTAGAAGATTGCGAAAAGGACTTAATAAATCAGCTATGTTTTAAGTGCCCAGAATTATCACAAGAACAAATTGATGTTATCGTCGAAATCTTCAGGAATGAGATTGACAAGCAGCTTGCTGGTGACAACATCATAATTGGAAAATAATTCCAGCACTTTAAATCGTCGTAACAAATTATAATACCTTTGAGGTGTTGACATGAGCAAGATAAAATTAAACGATGATCAATTTTGGCACATACAGTATTTTTACGAATGGTTTGGAGCAATGAATGATCATAAGCAAGAAATAGTCTATAAAGAATTGATACAGAAATTCGGCGAGGATAAAGTAAAAGCTTACGAATCCGAATGCAGAAAAAGATTTAAAATAGGTGATATTATATGATTACCTTTTTAGGCTTTTTAGACAGGCAAAAACTAAGGTATAATAAGACTCTGTTTGCGACTGACGCTATGTATAGAGCTAAGGTAATCAATCAGCATTTACGCAAGTTTAAAGTGTTCTGTAACCATCATCCGGATCACAAAAATGACCTTAAAAAGTATGAAGATGAGGTATGGGAGTACGAGCGTAAAATAGGCTTGAAATGAATTATTAATCAAAAAGGTCGAATGACTATTTGTTTGGCGATTTTATGACTACAAATAAATGGAACTAATGAATTGTTATGGAAAAAACAAGCAAAAACTGCATTAAATAAGCATAAATATGATAAAAAAAGCATTATATTTACAACGATTCCGACCGGAACCACCATTTGAAAACAATCCCTAGAAGTGAGGATAAGCCTTATTTCTAGGGTTTTTTTTTGATTTTTGATATATCACTTAAATGTTCTAGATAAGGTCATGCCTATTTTATGACTATAAAAAGATGTTGATTTACCTTTTTATTGAGTTAAAATTAAGAATAGAAAGATTTTTGAGTTAGGAAAATTTTATTTTAGGTTTTATTTGAATTAAACGAAAGCCTGTGATTGAATAGCAGTTATATAGATTTCAATAATTAAGTTGAATAGAAAGTTTGATTGCAGGAGTAAGGGCCAATAAGGGCTAGTTCAGCGTACTTACTGATGATCATAAAGCTTAAAAGTTTGATTGCTTTATGAATTTTTGGTATAATTATCTAAATGCTGATGTGAGGTATTTTCAATGGTAAAGCAAACAACAAATAACGATCAAATTGATGAAATAACAGGCCGACCTAGTGCAGTGTGGCTAAGGCATATATATAAAGAAACAGTTTCGAAGGATTGTCAGCATTATGTATTTGCTACTGCAAATATTAAAGATTTTCGTTACTTCAATCTCAAATATGGTTTTGAACAGGGTAATCAAATCCTTAAAATAGTGCTTGACTG